>Ga0126307_10000168_pt1 | contig 40631 bp, 48 predicted proteins | sample Plot28_FD_89955 | JGI IMG/M metagenome (GOLD analysis project Ga0126307, IMG submission 89955) | Serpentine soil microbial communities from UC McLaughlin Reserve, CA, USA - Plot28 | ecosystem: Environmental > Terrestrial > Soil > Grasslands | place: USA: UC McLaughlin Reserve, Lake County... | reverse complement strand
CAGATGCATCTTTAGAATTTGTTGTTGGTGTATTTTCTTCTTCTTCTTCTTTTTCTTCTTTTTCTTCTGAACTAAAATAATCTTCTTCATTGAATTCAAATACCTGCGCATTAATAGTAGATATGAAATTAATAGAAATAGAACATAAAAAAATCAAACTAAATGGTATTAGTGATAATGTGAGAATTTTATTCACACTCATAATAAGTTCTGTATATATTATTAAGATTATATTAGAAAATTCTAGATAAGTTGTCTAGTACAAGACTAGAAAATTTATTCCTTATTTTAGAAAAATTAGATACAAATTTCGACTATTATAATTATGAATATAATATTTTAAGAAAAACAACAATAATTTAAAATAAATTAATGCAATATCGACGTGAGAAGGAAATAATTCAAATTTGTTAACACTACTATTCAATATTCCAATTATTAGTTTGACTTCTGTAATATTATATTTGGGTATTAATAAAAAAAATTATTATACGGTTATTAATTTTAATGTATTTTTTCCTTTCTTATTTGCTTTTATTTTTTCAATCATTTTTATTAGTTGGAATGATTTATTTGATAAAATATATGGACATGGTCTAAGTAGGGATAAATCTCTTTCTTTTGATATTTCTGGAAAACAAATTGCAATTGAAGGAATATTGGAACCTCCATTTAAAAATGAAGGTAGTCAAAAACCTAATTTTGTGGTTAGAACGCTAGATGAAAAAACGAATGAAACTATAAAAGATATCAATTATAAAATAATAGCTAATTTAAAAATGAAACCATAGTGGATCAACGATTTCATTCATTAGATGGATTCATCATAGCAAATCTTATTCCTTCAAACAATTCTAATATTCATGAGATCATAAGAAAAGATCAAGTACAACAAAATTTATTAAAAAATGATCTAGTTACAATAAGTTCAAAGAATCCAATTATACTCAAAAGCAAAATACTCGCAGATGGTGGATTATATAACATATCAGTAATTCTTGAAAAATCAAGTAAAGGACTAAAATTAGATTCTGATAAAAAAATAAACTTGTTTATAAGTATCGGAAAGACTATTCCTTTTGTAATAAAAGATCCTTCTATTACTAGTAATAAGAATAATAATGGTCACAGCAAGAACGACAATATGAATAATTTAACATTAAAAGTTAAAACATTTTATGATGAAATCAAAGAGTTCTCTTATGACGAAAAGAAGCTAAAGATGTCTTTTTCAAAATGCTCTTTACATGGAATTTAGATTATGTAAATCAAATTGTCAATTTGCATGAAGAAATCGTCATACCAAAGTCTTATACGCCATTATTTACAATATCTTCATTTACTGGGACTTTAAACGGAATGGGAATTCCTAGAAATACAATATTAATTGATGATTATTCTGACCAGGATAATAGAATTGTACATATCGTAATTACAAATTTAAAATTAAAAGAATTTATTAAACAAATTATAAAAGAAGGAGGAAGTTCATATGCCATATTTGAACTAAAACCAATCAAATAAAATTAATTTTATCCGAATGTTATTATAATTCTCTTAGTAATGTATCAATATATTAATACATTTCTAATTATGGTTTCTTAGGATTATTTTTATTAATTACAATAATGCCAGAAGATTTTACAAATAATTAATAATAATTATTTGTCTATGTAAATAGACTCTTAATTTGCATTAATTTTTGTAATGTCATATTTAAAACAAGAGTTCAATGTAAATAGTATCATTATCTTTTTAATATTGACTTAATTTGTCAAGTTCTAAAATTGTAGCAAGTACTATCTTTGTTATTGAACTTACATATTTTATATTCAAAGTATCGGGAGTATCAGAGAATGTATGATAATGTGGATTTTTTTTTACTCCTCCATCATGTATTCCTATGACTGTATGACCAAATGCTTCAAAAGGAATAAAATCACTATTTTCAAGTTTTGACAATTTAGCTTCTAGATTGGTATATTTAGAAGCTATTTGCTTTATGAATAGGGCTATTATTTTTGAAAATTTATCATTTTGTAAATATTTATTTCCAACATCATATTCTAAAATAACTTTTTTTGACTCCTTCGAAAGTTGATAACCAATCATGTCAAAGTTCATGTAGAGATCTATAGTTTTGGTTCTATTGTTCTTATCTAGATATTTAACATAACTACTTGATCCCCATAGACCTTGTTCTTCACCTGAAAATAATACAAATTGAAGATTATACTTTAAATTTAAATGGGAAATAATACGTACAAGTTCTAGTAATGCAGAAACTCCGCTAGCATTATCATCAGCTCCAGGGGCTCTAGCATCCGTATTATTGATATTTTTTGCTCTACTATCATAATGTGCCCCAATTATGATAGTATTATTATAATTGGGGGATGCTAAACCTTGTTTACTACATATAATATTTTTTAAATGATAAGTTTGATTTTGATCACTTTGAGTATAATTCTGAAAAAATACTCTACTTTCGCATAAGTTTTGAAGTTCATTTTTAAGCCAATTTGCAACATTCTCAAAATGATTTGATTTAGTATGTCTGGTATGAAAAGATGATAAAATATCTATATATTCTTTGAGTTTAGTTGAATTAACTTGGTCTAATATTAACGCTGTTTGTATTTTGTAGTCTTGGTTTTTTTCTCTATATGGTATATTATTAAGACATGTTATTATAGAAATGTTACAGAATGAAGTGTTATTATTATTATTTCCTGTTTCATCTATAGAGTTAGAATTTAAGAAAATGATATTTGATGAAATAGCAGTATATAAAGCAATTATTATCAACATTAATAACCATGACATATTTGTATTTTTTAAATGAAAATATGCCTTTTTTATATTATGATCAATTCTAAAAAAAGGAGATGTATTAATGTCCTGATCCTCTTGAAGGAGGCTCACCAAGAGTCACAGATATCGACTTGGTAAACTTTTCTCCTGAATCTGTTTCATTTAATCCTGGAGATGCAGTAGATGTAAATGTTTAACGTAGTCTTGGAAATATAGGCGATTATTATATGGACGATTCATTATTACCAATAGGGTTAGCAGGTGGAAAAAATAAAGTTATAGATCTGAATGAATTTGAAGAATAATTAAAAAATTCAAACCTCTAACATCCGTTTTTGTAGTCCATATAAATTAAACAAAATTGTTCGATAATTTTTCGGGAGTTTTTTACTACGTAAAGTAGTGGATTAATATATTGAGGCTAAAAGATATTGTACATTTATCAAATTTACCATAAGACTATTAATATGCAAAAAATAATTTAATTCAAACAAAAGGGTATATTCACCCAGTGTCTAGTAATTTCATTTCATTAATGACCTCTAAAAGGTCATCTTCTTTTACTTAATTGAAATTGAAAGATTAAACAAAAAATAAAAAAGAAAACCGATTTTAAAGATATTAAAATTCATTAATCATATCTACATAATCATCAACAATTTTTTTGTAAATCTACTTTCATATTTATTTAATAGATCTTGAAGTATGAATTTGTCTGTTCCGATCTCATAATAATTTAGCTCATTTTGTTTACGTACTTTGATAATATTTGCATTTTTTAATCGTGACAAATGCCATGAGACAGTGGAAGGTACCTTCTTTGTATATTTAACGATATCATTGAATCCCCAAGGTTCAAATTCGAGGATATATAGAATAATTTTTCTAGTAGTGCTTTGACGTAAAAATCCTATTGAATTAGATTCAATAGTGGAAACATTATGAGAAAAATACCTTGTGACTCTATTGTTAACTCTGTGCAATCGGACCTTGCCAGAATTATCCAAGAGATTTAAATGATAAGACAAAACACCATTAGATACCCAAGTTATTCTTAAAAGTTCTCTATATCATATGCCATGAAAATCATTAATAACGTGAATTATCTTTTCTTCAATTGAATTAATTTCTTTTTCATATTTATTCTTATTCATACCAAATTCACCGTGGACTTTTTAAGAAAGAAATACCAAAAAATATGACCATGATTAACAAGAGGACATGCGATAGTTCAATATTAATGTGAGGAACAGACATTATATGAATGTCTTCTGTAGAATTTAATAAATACACATATTCTGCAACAACGAGTGTTATAAATCCTAAGGTCATAAATAATATGCGAGTAGATCTGGATTTAAGATATGCTAAGATAGAAACAACAGCAAGGAATTGAGATATTATCAAAGCAACAAGATGCAAAAGAATATGATATATCATTTCAGGATGAAAAACATGAGGAAGAATAAATGGAACTACAGATAATGAAATAATAATACTTGCAATTAATACCAATAGTCTTGGTTTGTTGTAAAAAGCATCAGGGTTATTGTAATTCCTTAACAACAAGAACACTATTTATAAATTTACATAAAAATATTTTGGTACATCTTTTAATAAATAAATCAGATTAAACAAATACAATAATTAACCATTCTCTAGAGAAATATTCGATGATTGTACTATAAAGTATAAAAGGAAATTAACTCGAGAAAAGTTAAATGCAAACTTTACAAAAATACAGTGTTGTTGCAATTTTAACTCTTTCAATTGTAGCAGGACTTTTTAATAATATACCATCATTTGCTCAAGAAGGTAATCAAACTACGGCACCAATGGCAAATCAAACTCAAAAAGCAACAGAAGAACAATATTCCACCACAGAAACTGGACATTCAGCAAAAGATGAGGGAATATTTAGAAATGCAATTATTTCTTTGGAAATAAGTTAGACTCAAAATATTATTTAGAATCAAAAAATTAATTCAAAAACTTCTTATAAATTATTTTGCTAATCCTTTAATTTATCGCTTTTAATTTATGATTGATGTTCCTTTTCCATATGGTCATTGAGAGATTTTTCATTTTTAGCAATATAATTACATATCCTACAAGTTCTTTTATCTTTACGTCCTTGTAAGTAATCGGCAAGTCGTATGAGATACATTGTGATACCCCACATGTTTATACTAATAAACAATCTTATATAATAATTATATTTCTTTTAAAAAATAATTAAAGATTAACTTATGATAATGATGATTATTATAGTAGTATGATACTGTTAATATTATTACTTTGAAATACTGAACCATTGTTTTCTATTTTTCTAATTTTTGAACAATAGTAGGATCTAAAATATCAAAAGAATTTCTTTTGGTAGTAGTATGAGAAGAGTGATTCTTATTTTTCTAGTTCATTAGTCATTTAATCCATATAATGTAAGAAGTAGTTAAAGCATCTAAAGTTGTTTTAAATTACAACAATCAAAAAAAAGTATCTATTGGTTAGATGATCTTTCTATTTTCTTGAGAAAGTTAAAGAAGTTTTGAATTGACTCATTATAATATTTTTGTGCAATTTCTATTGATTTGTTAAAGGTTTCTGTAGATCCCAATACGGCATCATTTATTCTGTTTGTAGCATTGATTGTATTATCTGTAATAGTTTGGTTTGTCTTGTTGTAAATATCTGTATATCTTTGAGGAGATGTAGCATTATTTCTGTAGGAATTAGATGTATCACCTAAAAATCTTGATATTACTGATTGATAGGTATCTAGAAGATTCTTTTGTAATTCTACAAAGTTATTTGTGATTGATTGGACTGTATTAAAAGTATCTTGTTGATATTTGCTTGTTGTATTTATACTTTTCTCAATGATTTCATTGTTTGTCTGTTGGTATTCATTGATATTCTCCTTGAATTTGTTTGTTGTATCTGAAACATTTGATACTGTATTGTCTAACTGTTCGTTTTGTTGATCTAGAGATTTCTCTGTTTCGTCTTTTATAGTACTATTTTGTTTTCTATTTTCATCTGCTTTATTTGTCATATTATTAGTAGTTAATTACAGGCTTATCTAATTTATAAGTAATAATAAATTAAAAAAAGTAATACTTAACTACTATTACCTCATAGTAGAGTTTGGATTTAATTTATAATAAATTTTATTCTTTTATTTTCATTTGATTTAGTAAAACAACCAAACAATTAATAAATTAAGTCTTTCAGACATATGCAATAGTTAAAAATGACAATACAATTCCTCTATTATCTTAAATTGTTTAATTCTGACAAAACTACAATATCTAATCAAATACATTTTTTTATCTGGAGATTCATTTAAAGATATTTTGGATCAAGCTGATAGATTTGTTGCGGATTATCTTCAGTATGTGAGGAAAACACATAGCGAGTTTTCAAAATTTGAATATGGTACAAGTGAAGGTCTGAAAACAGAAGCAGAATTTGAAAATAACATATCTAATGAAAAGAAGTATAATTAGATGAATAACCAGCAATGAGTTCTTATAATACTACTTCAAATCAAAATATTAATCCTAAACCCTGCGTCTATAATTGCAATACCAGGATATACTAGAATATTTCAGAGAATGTATATTTCGAAGGATTTCTAGGAAGAAGAATCATATTTATTGCCGATTCATATTCTAGCCAAATTAAAAACTAAAATATATAATAATAAATACTAAAATCACTTTAATACATAATATAAAATAAATGTATAATTTGATAGACATAAATGAAAGTTTCTGAGTTATGCAAAATGATCGAAGATTCAATTCACTCTGGAAGATTATCCTCTGGATCAAGATATTGAAAAACAATGGCAGCTCTTGTACAGGTCATAAAGAGATCATCGTCGGATGACCTGAAAGAAAAAGACATCAAAACAGAAATAAGATTAAATGATTTGTATGATTTGAACAACTATATTCAGAGTATCCAACACCTACCAGGAGTAATTGAAATAGATGTATTAGATTCAAGATGTTAAGTAGACGTATAGTAAGAATAGATAAATCTAATATTTCATTTCATATATAGTAGTAGATGGATGTTGTTTTAGGATACTATGCTTTAATTTATTATATTTCGTAAATGAATTGGAGAAAACATAAGAACTATCGAATCTATAACATTTTCGATTACTTTAACCATTTGTTGAGGATATAGCCAATCTTTATCTTCTTTTGAAATTATGTTCAGATAGAGGTTTAAATGGTGAGTTTTTAGTTAAATTATTATAATATGTGGTAATACTGTTTTTTTTATTATGGATTCAGATTCTGAAAAGCGTTTTAAAGTTTTTTTATGATTCTAGAAGTTTTATTGGAATAAATGATGTTAGAGATTATTTTCATTTTATTGATGATAATAAAATTCATGACATAGTTAATGATTTAGAACATCGTAATTTTATTTCTGCTTCTCCTGGATATCCTGAAGGAACGGCTAGTTCATATGCACCAAAAGGTTTTGGGCCTAGAAAATATATCCAATAACAAAAAGAGGGATAGATTATATCGAAAAACAAGGTGAATTTAAGAAAACTGAGTCAAATAATTATAATGAACCAATAACTAATTCCCCAAATGCTCAAATGAGGTCTGGGAGTTCAAATTCACAACAAAATATTAGTAACAATAATAACCTTAACGATCAGGATCGTTTAAAATTTGAAGATTTGAATGCTCAAATAGATGAAGTCAAAAAAGAATTATCACAAATACAACAAAATATAACTCAATCAATTATTCAAAATGATAAAACCGTCATTGAAAAATTAAGATCGAGAGCTTTGAAATTTTTATCTTCTAAATTAAATATGGATTTATCATTAGACAAATTGTTTGATTATTTTGAATCATCATCCGGAGGATAACTTAACATTTATAAAAATAGAGATGATAGATTATTCTTTTGGTTTATAGATTTATATATATTCAGACTATGATTTTTTGATTGAAATTATTTGTGTACAACTACCTAAAGATTACTATTGAAGAAGCAATCTGATAACACATCCGTAACGTCTTCAACATTATCTTTTCTGTAATGGTTTGCAGAGAATTTACCTAAAACAATTTTTCAATATTTTATTGAATTTTTATATAGATGGTATTTGAATAATTTTAAGTCCTTACCTAAATCCTAGCAAACGATAAAATCTTAAATTTATTAAAATTTCATACCCAATATTGAGAATTATTGAAGATTATTACAAAGTTATTCAAAGACAGATAAAAGAAGCAATTAGGAATCCCATACAAATCCATCCGGATGATGAGAAAAGAGTAGAAAAAATATTTTGTGATATTTTAGAAGAAAATATCCTTTATGGAGTTGATGATGTTTATGTTATAATAGACGCATTAGAGCCAGAATTTAGTAAATATACAAAGAATATAATATTAGAAATTGCGCTATACAAGTTACGTTTACATTCCAAAAAGACGAATGACTAATTTTCCTTTAATTTTTATATTATCATAGTCTAATTCAGAAATATTTAGTTTTGGATTCTCTAAAATACCTTGTTTATCATTTCCTTCAAGATCTATTTATTCTATCAATCCAGTATTCAAGTTTGCTTTCTGTTAAAGATCTCTCATTTCAGAATGTGAATTTATAATTGTGGATGGTTGCTTATTACCATATGGTAATTTTTTGATCTCAAATTTTCTATGAAAAAGCTTTCTCTATATTTATTGTTGGAGAGAAGGGATTCGAAGCGAGGACTCAATGCCGGAGGCGGGATTCGAGCCCGCGACCTTTCGATTATGAGTCGAACGCTCTAACCAAGCTGAGCCACTCCGGCAAGCTCAGCAGCGTTACATACATGTTATTTTAATTGTGATATATATTCTATTAATATGATCATTTCAAAAGCTATTATCTGGATAATTGTAGTGAATTAAAAACAATGAATTAAGCAATACTATTTAGAAAATATTAAAAGAAATTTGGTTTTTTTTAAATTTTACAAAATTAAGGTAATTCAATCCATTTAAACTTTCTTTGTAGTGTAGTTGTATAGATCTTTTTCCAATCTAGGTCTACATAGTCTAACCAATTTTTCATAACTCTAGGATCAATATAATTTCGTAATGACGTTCCCAAATTATAATCACGGGTTTCTTTTTGTAATTTTAATTGATATTGAATTTTTTCAATTCTCGATTCTAATTTTTTCTTCTGGTTTTCAGTTTTCCATTTTTTAGAATGTATATCATTTCTTATTTTCTCTATGGCCTCTTCTTTTTTGTTTATTGATTCTGCAAACCGTTCTAATGCTTTTTTGCTTGCAGGATTATTAGGATCAATTCCTTTCTTGTGATTACAAGCAACCGCTGCTTTTAAATTTGCAATTTTTGCAACATAAATTTTTTTAGATTCTGATGCGCGTTTATTAACATCCAGTGGTGGATTTTTTAAAACTTCTTTTACTATTTTTGTAGCAAGGTAAGTTCTAAATACTTTTGCAGTTAATCCTGGAACATTAGAGGGATCTATTTTTCTTAAAAAGGCATTAACTTTTGAAGAATTTATATTATCAAAAATTGCACTCTCGTTTCTTTTGTTTTTCATAAATAATTTAAGATTATCATATAATCCTTTTGTGTCTATAGAATTTATTTCTATTGTTTTTTGCCATGGAACACTATCTTTTCCAAGAAAATTGAATTCTATGTACCTTTTTCCGTCTTTTTCTGGAAATTTAATATGTTCTACTCTGAGGGTAGAAGCTCCAACGGTGTCAGCTTCATCTTTGTCTTTTTCATCTCCAACTCTCATTGCTAGTTTAAGTATTAGATAACAAACGGTTGCTATTTTGCGTTGATTCAAATCTTTTGCATTAATCATTTTGTTAATTATTTCCTTTTGAACTTTAGATGCAAATTTTTCTAATTTCATAGCTTTGTCATATTTTTCTTTATCTGTATTTTGTCTTAAAAATGCTGAATCATGTAACCATACATATTTTCTCTTTTCTGTTAACTTTTCTGTCCAAGTGGCAAGCCATGTCGATGAATGATCATGTACAATACTTTTCCATGCTCCTTCTGGAACCGGAGCATCTTCACCTAAATTCAAGATCACATCTTGGGGTGTTATTCGAGGTTTCCATCTTCCTCTAAGGGGATGGAGTCCTCTTCCCATAAATAAACCAGGAGGTTCAACTAACCAGTTCGCAACTTCCACTTCAAATCCATCTACTCGTGCCTTTCCGTAGAAATTCTTAAGTTTCTCTCTTTCTTGTTTTTTTGTATCTAACCACTTCTTTTTTTCTTCTTTGCTTAAGTTTTGAATTTTCTCTTTTTCTATTATTTTTTGTTTAATTTCATTATCAACAAATTTAAAAGCATCTGAAAAATCAATTTCATTTATGTTATTTATATTTTGAAATTTTTGTGGCAATATTTTTTTTAAATCATCTAAGAAATTATTTTGGAAAAGGGTGTCTTTAATATAATGTGTGTCTTTCTTTTTTGCCCAGGCATATACTATTTCTTCTTGCTCGTTATTAAGAATTAACTTTTCATTATTAATGTAGATACTTATTCCTTTTAAAATATGACGTGGAGGAAAAGCTACTCCATTATGCTCTAACATTTTCCATTTAAAACTCTTTTCCACAGAATTTGACACCGATAATTACAGATTTAATGGTCGTATTTTACTATTGATAAATCTTACCAATAAGAATAGTTTTCTCTTTAATTATGTAAACTTTAAAGAAAAAGTAAAGCATTAATTTTTATTCAAACCCTTTTGAACCTAAAACTATCTAATTTTACTAGTTCATGATAAGAACCAAAATCTTGAGGGTCGGATTTATCAAGCAATTCTTCATTCATATAATTGTCTTTTGAAAACTTTTTAATGATTTTGTATTTTGATGATCTCTGGGCTGGTATTTTTCCTATCTTATGAATTAAATTTCTTATTTCTTTAGGTTTTAATAATTGACCAAAAGAGGCTCCAGCAGATGTTGAAATGCTTTCATTGATCAAGGTACCACCAAAATCGTTTACTCCTGCTTCTAATAAGATCTGTGCCATTCTTGGACCTTCTTTAACCCAGGATACTTGAATGTTCTCTATATGGTTATTCAGAAAAATTCTTGCAATTGCATGCATTTTTAATACCTCTTCTCCTGTGGGTCCATTTCTGATATTTTTAATAAGATTTCTATTGTACATAGGCGCTTCACTATGTACAAAACTCAATGGAACAAATTCTGTAAACCCATTAGTCTCTTTTTGAATATTCTTTAATATTGCTAAGTGTTTGACTATATCTAAATAAGATTCTATATGTCCATACATAATGGTGGAGGTAGAATTTATTCCAATTGAATGTGCATATTTGATAACTTTTATCCAATCTTCTACAGATATTCTACCGGGAGAAATTTTATCTCTTATTTCCTGAACTAATATCTCTGCAGCCGTCCCAGGAATACTACCTAATCCTGCCTCCTTAAGCATTAGTAGATAGTCTTCTATAGAACAATTAGATCTTTTTGCACCATAGAGAATTTCTTCCGGTGAAAACGCATGGATATGGATATTGGGAAGCTCTTTGTTAATCGCTTTGCATATATCTATATATAAATAGCCATCCATTTTTGGAGGAAGTCCTGCTTGGATACATATTTCCGTTGCTCCTAATTTTTCTGCCTCTTTTGCTCTTCTTATAATCTCTTCAATAGGCAAATAGTATCCCTCTTCTTCTCTAAAATCTCTACTAAAAGCACAAAAACCACATCTTTTAATGCAAACATTTGTGAAATTTATATTTCGATTAATTACATATGTTACAAGATCACCTTTTTTTCTTTTACAAAGATAGTTTGCAACAGTAACAATCAAATTCAATTCTAATCCTCTTGAATTGAATAGTTCTAATGTTTCGGATTCTGATATGTTGTTTCCATCAATTATTTTATTTATTATATTTGAAATAATAGGATCAATGTATTTTAAAATATGATCAAAATTCATTTAAATATTCCTCTTTCACTAATCTATCTAAATCAATAAAATTCTCTATATAATTTCTTAACTCTGGAGAAATAAATCCTTCTTTGTCTATAAATTCAGGATATACTGGTAATCTTGCTCTTAATCTTTGATTCTTTAATTCAGTAATATTTTTTAATTCTTTTATTTTTGGCCATGAAAATTCAGGATTTACATGATCGATTGTTACTGGAGATATTCCTCCCCAATCGTTAATCCCCGCATCAAGATATCTACTATAATATCCAGGAGATAAATTTGGTGGAATTTGAATATTCATATCAGGCATTATTAATCTTGCCAGAGAGACTATTTTAAGAAAATAATCTTTTGTTGGTGAAGGAAAATCTTGCATTCTAGTCTTTATTTTTGGTTGAAAATTCTGTAGAATTATCTCTTGTATATTTCCAAATTCACTGTTAATTTGTTTTAAAAGAAAAATGTCATTTATTATTTCTTCTTTAGTTTCACCAATTCCAATCAAAAGGCCAGTTGTAAGAGGTATTTTCATTCTTCCTGCATTTTTAATTACTTCTAATCGATTTTTAGGATTTTTACTAGGTGCATACTCATGAGCCATATCTTTTTGAATCAGTCTTTCACTCGAAGACTCTAGCATTAATCCTAAGCTCACATTATGGACTTTTAATATTTTCATTTCTTCTTTTGTAATATTGCCAAGGTTAGAATGAGGTAATAATCCTGTCTCTTTTACAATTTTTTCTGATATGTCACTTACATATTCTACTAAAGAAGTAAAACCTAGTTGTTTTAACCATTCCTTCGCCTCTTTGTATCGGTCTTCTGGTTTTTCTCCTGCAACAATCAATGCTTCTGTACATCTATATTTTTTGCCGACGTTTGCTAAATTCATTACCTCTACCGGTTTCATCATTATTGCTGATGACTCAAACGGATTTTTCCGATATGTACAATATGAACAAAAATCTCTGCAGAGATTAGTTATATTTATAAAAATTTTTCTAGAATAGGTAATAATTTCTTTTTTGAAATTAGCTTTAAAAAATGATGAGTAATTCAATAATGGAGTCATATCATCATAGTCCAAAAGATATCGAGCTTCGTATTTTGAAATAGCCTTATTCTCTTTACATCTTTCGAAAATTTCATTTATTAAATTGTCTTTAATTGAAATTGAAATTTCTGCATTCAACTTATTAATATAAATTAATAAAGTAATTTATTTTAATTTTTTTAATTATTATAGGAACCATCATATATTCTATCGTTAGATAATAAATCCATGAGCGAATCTAATTCTATTACTGATACTGAAACCAATACTCCTACAAAATATGTTGTTCCAGTAATTTTAACAGATAAAGCCATGAGGCTTAGTGAAAATATAAAAAATGAATTAAAAAGTATTGGAATGATGGATGACAAAGGGAAATTGAAATTAAAAGGTGTTAGTCCAAAGATGCTCAAAAGAATGAAAATGGAATCTGTTGATTGTCCTGTTTTAGAAAAAGAAATCTCTTTTATCCCATGTTATGTCTGCAAGAATTTTCATAGTAGAATATCTGGAAAAGTATATTGTCGTGGTGAACCATTATAATCGTTTGAATCAAATTAATTAAGGGATTTTATTGTCAGAATTAAAAGAAATAGGAATAACAACTAAAAAAGAAGCTGACTTTAGTGAATGGTATACTCAAGTGGTGACCAAAGCAGGACTAATAGATTATTCTCCTGTCAAGGGTTTTATTATACTTAAACCATATGGATATAGAATTTGGGAAATAATAAAAGAATCGTTAGATAGAAAATTACAAGAATCTGGACATCAAAACGGATTTCTTCCTATTCTTATTCCAGAAAGTCTTTTATCAAAAGAAAAGGAACATTTTAAAGGGTTTACTCCTGAAGTTTTTTGGGTCACTAAAGCAGGTAATAATGAATTATCAGATAAATTAGCAGTACGACCTACGTCAGAAACTCTTGCTTATGAAATTTTTTCAAAATGGATAATGAGTTATAGAGATCTTCCGTTAAAAATTAATTTTTGGAATTCAGCATTACGAGCAGAAATCAAAGCTACTAAACCTTTCATAAGAAACTCGGAATTTCTCTGGCAAGAAGGTCATACTGTACATGAAAATAGTCAAGGAGCTGAAGAAGAAGTTTTTTTGATCTTGGACTATTATCAATGTATTATAGAAAACTTTCTAGCTATTCCAACTATTAAAGGAATAAAAACAGAAAAAGAAAAATTTGTTGGAGCATTATATACGACTACTCTCGAATCTCTGATGCCTGATGGAAAAGCATTACAAATGGCAACTTCTCACAATTTAGGGCAAAATTTTTCAAAACCTTTTGAAATCCGTTTCCTAGGTCGCGATTCAAAACAATATTTTGGATGGCAGACATCATGGGGAATTTCATGGAGACTAATAGGAGCATTGGTTATGATGCATGGAGATAATAAAGGATTAATATTACCACCTAAAATTGCTCCTATTCAATTAGTAATAGTCCCAATTTTTAAGAACAAGGAACGAGATGTAGTTATTGAAGAATCGAAAAAATTATTGGCTGAATTGAAGAAAATGGAATTCAGGGTTATTCTTGATGATAGGGAAGAATATACCGCAGGTTGGAAGTTTAACGATTGGGAAATTAAAGGGGTTCCATTGAGAATTAATATTGGAATAAGAGACATAAAAAAGAAAAGTCTAGAAATTGTAAGGAGAGATACAGGAGAAAAAATATTAATTAATAGAGAAGATTGTTCTGAACGTATTTACTTCTATCTTGACCAAATTCAAAAATTGCTATTTGATAAGGCTAAGGAAATACAAGATAATAATATTATAAAAACTTCTAACTATGAAGAAATGAAAATAATCTTAAAGGAAAAAGGTGGATTTATTCTTGCAGATTGGTGCGAAGAAGAAGAATGTGAAACTAGCATAAAAAATGATTCTGGTGCAGATATTAGACTTATTCCATTTGATAAATCAGATTCAGAAAATAAATGTATATATTGCAATAAACATTCTAAAAAAACCGTTATCTTTGCTAAAGCATATTAATTATTAGTCTTGTAAGATGCGGTATTTGTAACCATCCAAAAGTAAGAAATTACAACTAGTTATATTTTAATTGAAATTATTGACTTAAATAACACAAAAAATAATCAAATAGGAGGGTCAATATTTGGATGGAATTAACGAAATACTCTCTTTTTTTGACTTTGGATATGAAGAGTATGGATATATTGGAATCTTAATCATTACATTTTTTGCTAGCATAATCCTCTTTATTCCTGTTCCTTATTTTCCTGTATTGTTTACAGCAGGAATTGATCAAAACCTTGATCCTCATTTAGTATCTCTTTCAAGTGCAGTGGGAGCAGTAATAGCAAAGTTAATAATTTTTTATGTTAGCTATTATGGAAGAAATATTTTAAGTTCAAAAACAAAAAAAAGGATGCTTCCTCTTCAAAGATTACTATCAAAATATGGATGGCCTGGTGCATTTGCTGCAGCATTGACTCCTATTCCAGATGATCTGGTATATATTCCTCTTGGGTTAGCAAAATATAATCCAGCAAAATTCGCCATAGCTACTTTTGCGGGGAAATTCATTCTAAATGAGTTTATTGTATTTGGTAGTGTGTTGTTAGGAAGACCAGTAGTAGAAGTATTGACATCAGAGAATACTGATCCAATATATCTGTATATAGGTATTGGAGTTAGTATTAGCATATTAATTTTAATTATATTCTTATACCTTAGAATCGATTGGGGCAAAATTATTGGTAAATGGTTTCCATGGACGTTAAATAATAATAATAATAATGATGAAGATAGTGATCCATTAGATAAAAGATAATAGATATTGCAAACAATGAAATACACAATAGTTTAATTGGAAGAAGTAAATATTGAGATTTGATAATGTTTATTATGAATTTTCAAGAAAATTTGATTTGAAAAAAAGTGATTTGATATTTCCATTATTTGTTAATGAAAATAACAATTTTCAAGAGCTATCTTCTATGCCTGGAATTTTCAAAATATCATACGATAAGATTATACAGATAGTAGATGAGGTTATTGACAGTGGGATACATTCTCTTATTCTTTTTGGTCTACCAAGATTAAGAGATAATAGAGGAAAATCTGCAATTTCCAAAAATGGAATAGTACAAAAATCTTTACAATTAATCAAATCAAATTTTGGAAGTAAACTTACTGTTATAACTGATGTTTGTGTATGCCAATATAATAAAACAGGTCATTGTGGATTATTAGAAATGGATAAAAAAGTAGTTAATAATGACCTAACAATTGAATTCCTATCTAAAATTGCACTTAGTCATGCAAGAGCAGGAGTAGATATTGTAGCACCATCTTCTATGATGGATGGACAAGTCAAAAAAATTAGAGAAACACTCGATAGAAACGGTTATAATAAAATAAAAATTCTTTCATTTTCCGCAAAACAATCTTCTTCCTTGTATAAACCATTTAGGTCAGAAACTTTTTTTGACACACGCACCAATGAAATAGATAAATCTACATACCAAGTATCCTATAATAATCCAAGACAAATTCATAGAGAAATTGAAATGGATATCCATGAAGGATCTAATATGGTCATGATTAAACCTGCAATATCTTCACTTGATCTTGTATACAGAATTAAAAAACTTTGTAAAATTCCGATAGTTGTTCAAATTGTATCAGGAGAATATTCTATGATAAAAGCTGCATCTAAAATTGGATTATTAGATGAGACTTATTTTATTTTAAATTTAATTTATTCATTAAAACGAGCTGGTGTTGATAAAATAATATCTTATTCTTCATTTAATATTTCCAAATATCTTCTATAATTGTTTCTTTCTAATTCTGTATGAGTCACAATTATATATCATAAGTACAACAAACAAACATCCCGCGATAGCTCAGCCTGGTAGAGCTTTCGGCTGTAGTAGTTGGCTAAATTAGCTAACCGTATTTTCAGCCTGTCAGGCTAACATTAATTCAGAAACCGAATTGTCGCAGGCTCAAACAAAATAACTATGAAGTTATTATGGAGCAAATCCTGCTCGCGGGATACAAAAAACTTAAGGATTAAAAACAGCTCTGCCTATAATTTTACGATTTTTCAAATCTTCCAAAGCTTTGTTAACTTCTTCTAATTTATAATGTTTAGATATAACTGAATTGATTTTGCCAGCTTTAAAAAGAGATACCAATTCTACTAAATCATTAAATCCTCCAGTATATGCTCCTGTTATATTGAACGCTCTAAGCGGAACAAGAGGTAAATTTAATTCTAATGAACCGCCAAACAGGCCTACCATAATATATCTTCCCCTCTTTCTCAAAACGTCAATAGCTGTTGGCGCAGTTTTATTGTTGTTTACAAAATCTACTAATACTTCGCAGCCCTTTCCATTAGTTATATCTTTGACTGCCTTGATAGGATCTGAAGACATAGAATTTATTGTTAGATCTGCTCCCAGTTTTTTGGCTTCTATTAATTTTTCATCATCTACATCCATAATTATGATTGTAGCATTTGTTATAGCTTTGGCAATTTGAACTGCCATAAGTCCTAATCCTCCTGCACCAATAATCACTAAATTCTCTCCAGGCATTGCTAAAGATTTTTTAATAGCAGTATATGCGGTGAGTCCGGAACAAGCAAGAGAAGCAGATGAATTAAAATCTATCTCTTGTAATTTAATAAGGTACTTGTAATTAGGAACTAAGATCAAATCTGAATAACCTCCATCTTGATATATTCCAAGAGTTTGGGGTACTTCACATAAATGCTCATCACCTGCTTTACATGAACGACATATCTGATCACCTATCCAGGGATATACTAATACTTTATCGCCTTTTTGAAAATGTAGAACAGATTCTCCTATATCTTCAATAATTCCTGAAACCTCATGGCCCGGTGTTAAAGGGAAATGTACTCCCCTGTCTTCCACTTTCATAAATTTTCCTCCTGCACCCATATAACCACCTTCCCATAAGTGCAAATCACTATGGCAAATTCCTGCTGCTTTTACTCTAACTAAAACTTGTAGATTCTTCGGTTTTGGTATATTAATATCTTCAATAACAAGCGGATCATTTGTTTTTACTATTCTAGCAGATACCATGTCTTATTAAAAAGATAAGGATAATAAAAATTGAAAAGTTATAGAATTGTGGTTTACTAAATATTCTTGCACAATGTTTTTATTAATAATTTGTAAAATAATACAATAATAACCAATTCAAACACCGATGAAGTAAAGGAAGAGCCGTCTGATACATTGTAAGTGAAGAAGATTATGAGTTACTGAGGTGTTGGTAATTTAAAAAAATGGTTAAAAAATTTACAAACCATTTTGTCTTGATTAATTGTCAAATGTTTTTTTATTTTAAGTAATTGAGACTTCGACATAGGAAATGGAGGATGCTTGCATTAAATGAAAAACCGTGCAGATATAGAAGTAATTGCATCAATTCTTCGTTGTGCAAAATATAATTGGGAATATCAAACTGCTATAATGAATAAAGCGTCTATATCTCACTCTCAAGTTATTCGTTACCTCTCATTGGCCATAAAAAGTGGACTTATAGAATACTCAAAAATTACTGGATTATATAAAACTACTCAAATTGGATTTAGTTTTCTAGAAAAACACGATAAATTAGTAAAGCTATTTCCCGAAATAGCTGAACCCTCTAAATATATTTAAAAATATGAATTATCTGTGAACTTTTTTGATATATTTTAAATATCAGTGTTCGATTGAATTTTGTATTTGAAAGTTGGTTGTTTATTTTCTGGAGGAAAGGATAGCACTTTTTCTTTATATTTGGCTAAACAATGGGGATTAACTATTAAATGTCTATTAACTTTAATTCCCTATTCCGAAGATAGTTATTTATTTCATTATCCTAATACATGGATTACCAAGATCCAATCCCAAGTATTACAAATTCCTATTATTACAAAAAAAATTTATTCATCTTCAATCGATGAGGAATACAAAGAGTTAGACCAGTTAATTGAAAAAGCAAAATATGAATTTCATATAAATGGAATTGTTCATGGAGGAATAAGTTCGAATTTCCAAAAAAATAAATTTAATAATATTTGCAAAAAACACAATTTAAAACTAATTTCACCATTATGGCAAGTTGATCAGTATAATTATATGAATAAACTACTAAGTAATAATTTTACAATTCAAATCATTGGAGTATCTGCAATGGGTCTCGAGGCTAATTGGCTTGGAACGAATATAACGCCTATAAATCTGCAAAACCTAATTTTGTTGAGTAAGAAATATGGGTTTAACATATCTTTTGAAGGAGGTGAAGCAGAAACACTAGTTCTAGATTGTCCAATTTTCAGAAAAAGATTAGAAATTAGGAAATCAAAGAAAAAGTGGGATGGACAAAGAGGTATAGTAGAAATATCGGATATTGCCTTATTAGACAAGTAAATGTTAGATAATCTTAGAACAGGCCTAAGAAGTGCTTTAAAGAAAATAGTTGGAGCGTCTGATATAAATGAAGAACTTATAGATTCACTATGTAAAGATATTCAAAGATCATTATTGCAATCAGATGTAAATGTAAGACTCGTTCTTTCTATAACAAAAAATCTTAAAGAACGAGCATTGAAGGAACAGCCTCCTAAAGGATTAACAAAAAAAGATCATATTATTACAATTTTATATAATGAAATTTCTTCTCTTTTGGGTTATAGTGGTGACCAAATTATTAATGTAGAAAAAGCTCAATCAATCCAAGAAGATTCTTTACATTTTCAACCAGGTAAAAAAAATATAATATTGATGTTAGGAATCCAAGGAAGTGGTAAAACTACCTGTACGGTTAAAATTGCTAGGTGGCTTTCAAAACATGGATATAAAGTAGGAATTATTGGTGCAGATACTTGGCGACCCGGCGCTTTAACCCAATTAAAAATGAATTGTATAAAGATTAAAGTTGAAGTGTACGGAGAAGAAGAAAATAAGAATCCCATTTCAATAGTAAAAAATGGTTTACAATATTATGATTCTCAAGAATATGATATAATTATTATTGATACAGCAGGCAGACATAAAGAAGAATCTGGTTTACTTGAAGAGATGAATGAAATACACCAGGTTACTAAGCCTGATTTGGTTCTTTTAGTTATAGATGGAACTATAGGACAACAGGCATATAGTCAAGCAAAAGCATTTCATGATGCCGCTCCAATTGGAGGAATAGTTATAACAAAACTAGATGGAACAGCAAAAGGTGGAGGTGCTTTAGCAGCATCAGCTGCTACTGGAGCGAAGATTGTTTTTATTGGTACAGGTGAGCGTTTGGATGATTTAGAATTATTTTCTCCAACCCGATTTGTTGGACGATTGCTTGGAATGGGTGACATCAAGGCTCTTTTGGATATGGCAAAAAGCTTAGAACTAGAAGCAGATGAAAATCAAGCTAAGAGACTTTTGGGAGGTAGAATGACGATTGAGGATTTTTATTCTCAAATGGAAAATGTGAGTAAAATGGGCTTTAGAAATGTTATAGAAAATTTACCTGGCTTATCTGGAATGGTAAAAGATGAACAATTAGATGTATTGCAAGGAAAAATCGAGAAATGGCGATATATAATCCAATCAATGACAAAAGATGAAAAAAAAGATCCTAATAGTATTAACGATTCTAGGAGAAAAAGGATATCTCGTGGTTCTGGAATTACAGAACATGAGGTAAAAGATATGATAAAACAATATAATAATTCAAAAACAATGATGAAACAAGCAAAAGGGAGACAAATGCATGGTATGTTGAGACGTTTTGGTTTTGGTTAAATCTAAGTATCTAAACTATTTAAAATCATTCAATTTTCACTATTCATTATGTTATTTCTGTACAAGAAGAAATTTTCCTGATCAAAAAGAGGATAATAAAAAAGCCATTAGGGACTGTTTTATTTGTCAAGGGATTTTTTATAAGATTAATGAAATTGTAAAGAGAATTTTTTATATAGTCAGTTTTCAAGAGAAATATGACTATCATTCATTTTCAATTGGAACCTCATTACCTTATTTTATGTTTGATAAAGAAGATTATATTAGGTCACTATATAAGTTAAAAGATGTAGAAAATATAAAATCTTCTTTTAATTTTGAAATAAGGAAGAATTTTAAATCTCTATCAAAAAAAAAATTGAATCTTATTAATCCTGATATTAAAATAGATTTGGTTATTTCCAATAATAATGATTATTCTATTAAAACTATGTCTAGTTCTTTTTATTTGATTGGCAGATATAAAAAGACTAGATTGCTGACTCAAAAGGAAAAAAAAGGTATAGAAAATCAATATAAAGATAATACAAATTTTTCCATAAAAAAGAAACAATCAATTGAAATGATTATACAAAAAACGCTGTCAAATTGTATTAAATCGGATCGTATGATTTTTACCTGGAGCGGAAGTGAAGATGACAATAGTCAAGTATTGGGAAAGGGGCGCTTTTTTTATATTCACATTATTAATCCAAGGCAAAGAAAAGTAAGATTAAATAAGATTTTTAACCACAATGGATTAAATTTTAAAATTATAGAAAAAAAAGATTCTTTAGAGAATATAAATCTTAATTTCAGGGTTAAAAATAAAATCTTTGTAAAAACAGCGAATCCAATAAATAATTTTTATCTTTTAAATTTAAAAGAATTAAATAATTCTATAATACGTTATTATTACAAGTCAAAATTGATTTATAAAAAAATTTATAATATTATGTTTAAAAAACTTGATCCATTTCATTTTATTATTATTTTAGAATGTGATAGTGGTCTATTTTTAAGACAATTTATTGAAGGAAGGTCATTAACAGAACCAAATATATCATTAAAACTAAACAATCAATGTGAATGTTTAAAGTTTGATATCCTTGATGTCTCGATTCCGTAATTTTTTTATACAAAACAAGGTAATTTTTAATAGTAATGGAAATTGATCCTCTATACAAAGTCAAATTAGGATATTTAGATAATCAAATTTCTAATAAACTATATAATTTAATTTCCAAAGGGTTTACAATTGTAAAAGAAGGTGTAAGCCGTATTGAGTATACCACCAATATAAAATTTCCATTTTTTTACATAGAACCTAATCTAATTGTTTCATATTCTTCTCTTGATGTAACAGAATATGGTGTATTATTTGCTAGGACTATTCCAATAATAGATGTTGACAACAAATTAAAGATTATAATTCAAATTATGGCGCCTTTAGTTGCTTATGGAACAAAAAGTTCTATCTATGCTATATTAGGACATGAATTTTTACATTATCTTCATTTGTTATCTAAAATAAACAGAATGGATATAGTATCAGATAACCAAAGTAATAATTTTTATGAATATATATATGAAGACAAGAATCATTTAGTGGATGCAAATAAAGTCTTTAATAATGATAAAATATTGTTACATTATATAACAAATAAATTTGAAGATGGATTTAAGGATTCAACTTTAGAAAAAAGAGTACTTCAAAAGTGGGTTGATGCAGGACTTCCAATTAGAAAAATTAAGATAGAAGATAACAATATCAAAATCCCCTTAAAATACATATTGAATTTTTCACTTAATCCACAATTAAGAGAAAAATTAAGGTCTTTAGAAGAGTAACGTAATAAACAAATTAATCTCAACCTATGTTGTTTTTTTTTGAATAAATTCCGTAAATCCACACTTTCCACAAGTATGTCGGTCTTTGTGAGCGGCCATGAATACTCCTTTTCCACATCTGGGGCAATCCCTCTTAATACGTTCTACTACGTTACTTCCTACTTTAAAGAATTTGTATACTTGAGAATCTTTATCCTTTTTTTTGTCTGCCATCTATTTCGCCTTTTTTATTTGGATTCTGCCTTAGCAGCTTGTTTGGCTTTTAACTTTGCAGCCTTTTCTTCATCAATTATTTTCTTTCTATCTTCCCCTGAGAGTTTTCTAAGTATCCTATACTTTGGAAGATGACTTTTTGCTAATTCTGAATCTTCATAGATAAATATAGTGGCTTTGATATCTGTTTTGCCTTTTTCACTATCTATTGAAATGGGAAAGATTTTCTTTTCATCTACATTAAAATTTTTTGATAACATCTTTATTAAATCTATTTTACTTATTTTTCCTGCTGCATTTCTTAATGAAATTCTCAATTCTCTTCTATTTAATATTATATTTGACTTATCTTCTAATGTATTAAATTGAAAACTCAATATTGTATTTATTTTTATAAACTTATATAAGCATTTGCATTAGAGCAGAATTATACATGTTATAAATATTAAAGGTTTAACAAAATTATTGATTTTTGTTAGTTGGGTTTTTGGATTGTAATCGTATTTAAAAGTCAAGTTTATTCAAAAACTATTATAAAATATGATTATCATAAAAGGCAGAATATGGATTGGTCTTAATATCAAATCTTCATTAATTATGGCTATTTCAAATTATTATAATAATAATAATTCTCAATTTGTATATTTGATATAGTCATTTGTGTTCTAAATATTTTGTATCTATTTTTAATACAAATGTTTAATTGGTTAAATATACTTTATTCAATATTACAAAGGATAAATTGTTACACTATATCAAATAGCTTTTCAACTTCAAATAACTTTTCTTTTTCTCCATAACAAATAATTAGATCTTCTAATTTTTTTCTGGCTTTTCCTTCTCTAATTGCAGATCTAGATATGTCTATTCCTTCCTTGATGTTTTTGGCAATATCCGATAAAACTAATACTGGGGCAGAATTCAAAACTACAATGTCTTCAATTTCTGGTCTCGCTAAACCATATATTGATTCAAGTGTCAATCTTATCGATTCCTCTTTATTTTTAATAGCAATATTATGTAAAGAAGTAATAGGTACTCCTACTTCAAGAGGATTTAAATTAAATTTCCTGATTTCTCCTTTATCAACATGTATTATATTGTTTGTTCCAGTATTCGAGATTTCATCAAAGCCATCATTTGAATGGATTATGAAGAATTGTTTATTTAGTTTTTCAGTAACTCGAGCTAATTTATTTAATAATAATGGATCAGAAACTCCTATAATTTGACCAGTTAAATTGTCACAGGGATTGCATAATGGTGCAGCAATATTAAATATCGTTTTTATACCGATATTCTTCCTTAATTTAGAAACGTTTTTTAAAATTGGATGAAAAATAGGTGCAAACAAAAATCCTATACCTATTTTCCCAATATTCAATGATATCATATGTGGGGAATTATTTAAATTTAGTCCGATATATTCTAAAAAATCGGCACTACCGCAAAAACCGGAAGCAGATCGATTTCCATGTTTTGCTATAATTGATCCAGAAGATGCAGCAACAATTGCAGATGCAGTACTGATATTAAATGTTTTGATTTGATCACCCCCAGTACCACAAATATCTATCAAATTATTTTTGATATTAGGACTAATAGTTATAGAATTCTCCTTAATAATTTGTATCATTGCAAGAATTTCATCAACTGTTTCTCCCCTTGAAGAGATTTCTCTTAGAATAGTAGTAACATAAGAATTTTGGATTTTGCATTCAATTATGTTTCTAAATAACTCTTTAGCTTCAGTAAGAGATAATCCTTCTTTAGAGGAAACCTTGTTCGAAATATTTTTTATATTAGCCTCTTCATTTGTCATTTTTTTACAAAGGAAATAAAATTATTCAATATTTTCAATCCTTCTCCTGTTAATATTGATTCTGGATGGAACTGAACTCCTTTGATGGGATGCTGTTTATGAGTTATAGCCATAATCTCATTATCATCTATTGAATTTGCTGTTATTTCTAAGCAACTAGGGAGAGTTTTTTTATCTGCTATAAGTGAATGATAACGAGTAGCATTGAAAGGGTTTTTGACGTCTTCAAATAAAGGATCAGGTTTATAGTATATCTTACTCGTTTTTCCATGTCTAGTTTTACCTGCGTTAGTGATTTTTCCTCCAAAAGCTGATACTATACCTTGATGTCCTAAACAAATTCCTAAAACTGGAATATCTTTTCCTAATATTTTTATAACGTTCTTACAAATTCCAAAGTATTTCTTATCTTCTGGATTCCCAGGGCCTGGTGATATGATTATTGCATCTACATTCATCCTTCTAATATCATTAAGAGTAATTTTGTCATTTCTGTATACTAAAGTCTTTATATTATTTTGGCCTAAGGATTGTGCAATATTATAAACAAAAGAATCATAATTATCAATAATTAAAATTTCCATTTATTTTTAGATAATATATATCATTATAAACTCATTTAAACATTTCAAATATGAAATAGTATAATAACGTGATATTCTACTTTATTTAACGAAAAAATCAAAATAAAATATATTATACTTTTAATTCATTAATTTAAAGAAGATTTTAGTGGTTGAAATGATTAAATTATTCATTAATGGTTATGGTAATATTGGAAGAAGATTGGCTACAGCATTTAGCTTAGATAGAGAAGTAAATTTGATTGGTATAGCAAAATATAGTGCTGATGAAAGAGCAAAAGAAGCTGTTTCCAATGGTTATAACGTTTTTATACCACAAACAATTGAAAAAGATTTCAATAATAAAAAATTGGACTTCAATGGTTATATTGAAGAAGCTATTGAACAAAGTGATATTGTAATAGATGCATCTAAAGAAGGTCTAGGATTTGCGAATAAACAAAAATTTTATGTGCCTATGAAAAAAATGGCTATATTTCAAGGTGGAGAAGATAGAGAAGGTAAATACTCTGTTGCAGATGTTATTCATAATTCGAGAGTTAACTATGACAAAGTAGTAAATAAGTCATATGTTATTCAAGGGAGTTGTAACGTCTCCGGCATGGGAAGAGTAATGCAACCATTGATCGAAAACTTTGGTGATAGAATTATTAGATATGATGTAACATTAATTAGACGATGGGCGGATTTAGAAGATGCAAAAGATGTAAAAGATTCTATAGAATGGGATAAAAATCCTCATCACCAGGACGATGTAAAATCTTTCCTTCCTGAAGCAAATCTATTTGTAGATTCATATAAAGCACCTTCTAGAATGATGCATCTGCATCAAATGTTTGTTAGATTTAAAGACAAAGCTCCCTCAAAAACTGAAATTTTAAATTCCTTCGAGAATGAATTTGGTGTATCCATTTTAAATTCTGCAAAGGGAACTGCTGACGTACGAAAAAAGGCACTTGAAGTGGGATTTGTTCATGGTGATACAAATATGGTTCATATTCATCAAGAAGTGATGAGAAGCCAAGACGATATTCTTAAAATTTTATATTCAGATGATCAAACAGGAATGGTGATTCCTGAAAATCATTTACTGGTTCAATCTATGGTTTTTAAGAAACCTAGAAGAAAAGCTTTAGCATATACCGATAGAATTTTCCAATTAAGTAAAAAGAAAAAAATATTAGAAGAAGAATTCAAATAATAAATTTATCTTTTCTTACTAGGATACTGAATTCCTCATATAGTGTTTATTAGTTTCTATTTGGTAATATCCATGGTTTTAAAAATTCTAGTTCGTTTATTGTTGGTTGTTATATGCTTTCCTTCAGCAATTTTTCGGATATTAGACTTTTATTATAACTCTGAATAACTTAAAAAATGAGGTTTAAAATTGATAAAAAATGAGTTATTTTGAATTCTAAAAAAAATAAAAATTTTTATTTGCTGCGCATAGCATCAACTTGGCCACTATGAAGCCAATCCTTTAGCTCTTCATGTGATGGTTTTGCATCATGTTTTCCTGCTAAATGAAGATGTAAAAGAACGTAATTAACTTGATTTAATAAAGGCTTATTATTTTCATCTCCTCTTCTAGCTTTCTGTTTTAAATCTGCTGGAACAGTATTCCACCAATCATTAAAATTTCTTTTTCCATTTTTACTTACATTTGATCCGAAACCTTTTGGCAATGTCATAATAATTTATCAAGTTACGACCTGTATTTTAAACTTATTGATTATGAAAAAAAAATTTAAAAGAAACTAAATAATTGCTATATGAATTTAAATTGGCTTAGTTAAATAAGAATTAGATATAAAAATAGTTAATATTATTAAATTTTTTCAGAACCTTTAATTAAAGGAAACCATGACGTTAAAAAAGAAAATTACCTTGGGAGAATTAAGAAAGGACTATGTTATGGATAAATTTGTAATATATCCTGGTCAATATGAAGAATTAAGTAATGAAAATACGGGAGGATCAATTTGCCCTTATTGTCCTGGTAACGAAAAGTATACACAACCGGCAATAGTATCCCTGGTTATTAAAAGCGGAATTCTCCAACGTTTGTCTGATTCTGAAGGAAACATAGTTAACGACTGGAGTGTAAGAGTATTCAATAGTAATAAACCTATTATTGTTCCACATAGCTCAACTCTCTATACTGATAAACCCCTCTATAGCGAACCAGCATACGGCTACCATCAGATTCTAGTAGCTACACCACACCATAATCAAAATTTCTCCCAAATTTCAGTAGATCAATGGTGTAATGTGCTTTTAGTTTTACAGGATAGAATACGATGGTTATATACACAAAAAAAAGTTACTTATGTATCTGTCTATATTAATAATGGAAATGTATGCGGAACAAAAATTGACCATTCTCATATTGACATTGTGACTTTTTCTGAAATTCCTCCTTTTATAGAATCTAAAGCATTATTATCACACAAATTTGTAAATGAAAATGGAAATTGTCCATCTTGCATTGCAATATCTACTGAATTAAATGGTCCTAGACAGATACTTGCAACAGATTATTTTATTGCTTTCTGTCCATGGGCGTCTATATATCCATATGAATTTTCAATTTATCCAAAGAAACATTCAACAACTCTAACGAAAATCTCTCAAAAAGAAATATTTGATCTTGCTATGATTTTACGATCCACTTTAGGAGGAATGGCTCAGGTTTTGAATAATCCATCTTTTAATCTTATTTTTCAGTTATCTCCTGAAAAGAAAAATAGCAGACAATTTCATTGGCACATAGAAATATATCCACATACCAGTGAACGATCAGGTCTAGAAAAGGGCTTTGGTGTTTTTGTTAACAATATTTTACCCGAGATGTCTGCTTCAAAACTTGGTGCAGCAGCCCGAAAAGAAATTGCAAAGATTGTGGGAGTTGATTAGTCTATATTAAATATTAAATTAGAATTAGAAAATTGGTTATCGCTAGGATCATTAGGATTATCAATAATGTTTGTTTTATTACTTACTTCATTTTATAATTTCCTCATTGGCAGTGAAGGTAAAGGACCAGATAGATTTGTTGATATAAAGGGAGTTATCATTAAGACAATTTCTATTTCTGCTGCTCCTTCCTTAATTTTGGCTGGAATAGCATTTGGTTTGTCAAAAAACTATGGCAATAGATTGACTGGATTATTACTGTGTTTTTCGGGAATAATTATTAGTATTGGCATGATAATTTCTATAGATCTTGGTCAAAAAATTAATATTGAATTTTATCAACCAATTATTGTTATAGTTCCATATATTTTTATATTTGGAGGAATAGGAATATTTATTATTGGCTTACTTCTTTACATAAAATCTAAAAAGGGAGTTAATAGACAAAGGAGATTTAATTGAAGACTACAAATATTGAGAAAATTGAAATATCGAAACAAAATCTTCCGATTAATCTAAATACTACGTTATTACAAGATACTTTTAATATAGCAAAAAAAGAAAATAGTCCAATTCTTTCTGTGGTAATCGGGACTAAACCTGATTTTTATAAACAAGCGCCTTTAGTTGTTGAAGCAAAAAGAGAAAAATTGCCAGTATTTGTTATAGATACAGGTCAACATTTTGATGATATTTTAGGGTTTGGAATAAAGGAGTTTAAATTAGAAGAATCAGTAGGTTGTGACTTACAAATTAGAGGAGATCTTATGGAAAAAGCAAGTGAATTAATTCTTAAATTTGGTTCATTTGGTAGATTTTGTAAAGAGGAATATGGTTTAACTTCAAAATTACTTCCTGTTGTTCATGGAGATACTTTAGTTGCAGGAATTGCTCCTTTGGCATGGGTTTTTGGAATGGGTCAAAAAGTTGCTCAAAATGAAGCAGGATTAAGATCTATGAGTCCAGAAATTATGAAAAAATTAAAAATTACACAAGAACCAACATTAGATCTCATTGAAAAATATATTCATGAACAATTTGAGGGACAATGGTTTGTTGCACGAGAAGAACCATTTCCTGAACAAATAGATACTTGGATATGTTCTGCAGGCACTCAATATTTCTTTGCTCCAACTCAACTCAATAAGGATAATCTTGTAAAAGAAGGATATCCAGAGGAATTTGTTCATGTTGTTGGAAATTCAGTGGTAGATGCTATTTACTTAAAGAGGAAACAAAAAGTATCTCAAAGTATTTTCGATCTATATCCTCAATTGGAAAATGGAAAATGGATAAGAATGGATATTCATCGAAGAGAGAATCTTACTGAACATCGCTTTAAATCGATTATACACGGATTAGTAAATATTGTAAAATATTCTGATCATAAAGTGGTCTTAGTTATGTTGAATGCGACTAGGTCTGCATTGAAATTTTATGGTTTAGAAGAAAAAGTTAGGTTACTTGCTAAAGAATTTCCTAATAAATTCTTAATTACCCCTTTATGGAAAGAATATGGACAAGTAATAGAATTTTTGGATAGTGGAAGATGTTGGGCTGAAATGACAGATTCAGGTTCAATGCAGGAAGAGTTATTATATTTTAAAAATGTATTATCCCTTACAATAAGGCTAAATACCGATAGACCTGAGACAATTTTTGATGCTAAAAGCAATTTATTAATTCCTCCAATAAATTCTGAATGGATTACATCTATGGTCAATCATATCTATGATAAATCTGATGATTTCGGAATAAAATCAAAAAACAAAAAGGAAATTTATGGTGAACCTGGACAAGTATCTAAAACAATTGCCAAAATAATTAAAAAACAATTTGAAGATAAGAATACGAGTTTTTATCCTTGGTTTCATCAAAGGATAAATTTGTGGAAAGAAGATAATGATTTGCAATATATGTAATGAATATTTGTTATCAGAAGATATTTACTCTAACTTAATTATAGAATTAAATTTTTTTGTTAAGATTTAACTACTATTATATTTAAAATCCTGCTTATTGTTTCAATAGTAATATGTTGTTAAATCATTTCTTGAAAAATGGTTAAGATTATACATATTTGAATTTAAAAATATAAAGATAATAAATTTTAAGAATTATTAGATAAATTAATTAATGTGAAAATGATAAAAAGATAGAGGTCCTCTTTTGTCAAATGCTAATAATGGGGAGAGTCTATTAGGAAGAGATTTATTTACTAAAGTAAATAAGAATTTTAATCGTATAATTGTACTTTGTATTGACCGGGATGATGATATAGGAGCTAAAGGTGGTATCGAAACTCCAATAGTAGGAAGAGATTCCTGTATCAACGCAGGCATTCGTTTAGCGATTGAAGATCCAGAGGATTCGGATGCAAATGCTATATTTGCAGCTGTAAAAACTTATGAAGATCTCTTAAAAAGGGGATACGAGGTAGAAGTTGCAATTGTTGCAGGAAGATATAATAGAGGAATAGAAGGTGATGAAAAAATTGGATCGGAAATACAGTTTCTAGTAAAAAGATTTAATGCTGACGCTTCTGTAATTGTTTCTGATGGGGAAGATGACGAAACTGTAGTACCCGTTATTCAGTCACTTGTACCAATACTATCCGTTCAACGAGTGGTAATTAAACATAGTAGAAGTGTTGAATATTCGTATGCAGTTTTTGGTAAATATATTAAAATGTTAGTTTATGATCCACGTTATTCAAAATTTTTTCTAGGAGTTCCAGGGGCATTGTTGGTAGCTAGTGGAATATCTACTATTTTTGGTTTGACAAGAGAAGCCATTGCACTAGTTCTAAGCATTTTAGGCTCTGCCTTTATAATACGTGCATTTGATATTGATAAATCAATAGGCGCATTAGGTAAACCTACTCCTACAAGTTTCATAAGAATTTTTTCGCTAGTGGCAGGATTGTTAATAATTGTAGTTTCTATTGTTAATGGACTTTCACATATTCCTCAAGAGATTGTTACAAAAGAAATGACAAATTGGGAAATCTTCACTAACAAACAAATAGTTGGAAGTTTTATTCGAGGAACTATTTTATTAATGTGGATTGGAATTGGAACTATTTTAACAGGTACTTTATTAGGTAATTGGTTTAGAGGAAGTATAAAAACTATGTCTGATATTCTCAGATTAGTAATATTAATTTTATTATACTATCCAATTTTACAATTTACTTCTGTATTGACAGAAGGAACAAGTCCTTTTAATCTTATTTCCTCTTTACTTATTGGATTAGCTATAACATTAGTAGCTGCTACTTTTCTATATCAATTTTATAGAAATAGAAAAGGTGGAGAATCACTTAAATAGCATTAAATAATATAAAATAAATAAGTATTAAACACTTTATAATTAAAAGAAAAATATTAAATGAACATCCCTAATGTTTCTAATCCCATTTTGTTTGACTTAATATTTAAGTTATCTGGTTTTTATAAAATTTATGAAAGATGGTTGGAATCTCAAATCTCAAGAGATGTCTTACCAAATCATGTTGCTATTATTCTAGATGGAAATAGGAGGTGGGCTAAATATCATTATTTTGGAGTAGACAAAGCTCATAATGTTGGGGCAGAGAAGGCAGAAGAATTGTTGAATTGGATATATGACCTAGAAATAAAAATAACTACCATTTATGTCCTTTCTAATGAAAATCTTGAACGTGAAAATGAGGAATTAACTAATATTTATGCGTTATTGAGTAAAAAACTTACAAAACTTAGAGATGACAATCGCATTCATAAACGGAAAATGAAAATTAAAGCAATAGGGAACATCGAATTATTGCCTAAAAATCTTCAACATATATTAAAAATCTTAGAGGAAGAAACTTCTACATATAACTCTATGTTTTTAAATATAGCAGTAGCATATGGCGGACAACAAGAATTAGTGGATGCAATTAAAAAAATAGCATCTATGGTTAGTTCAGGTAAATTAAAAGTAAGCGATATTGATAAAAAGATAATTGAATCGTGTCTATATACTTCACATCTTCCACAATCTGATCCAGATTTGATATTAAGAACTTCTGGAGAAAAAAGATTAAGTGGTTTTTTACTTTGGCAGAGTGCTTATAGTGAATTGATATTTATGGATGTATTCTGGCCTGAATTTAGGAAAATTGATTTTATGAGAGCTATTAGAACTTATCAAAATCGTATAAGAAGATTTGGAAAATAAAGTAATAACTTAAAAATAATGATTATAACTACATCTATACTATGTATGAACACGGATTTTATCATCCACATTTAAAAAAGTGGTATTGTAGTTACTTTATGGATGAAAAAGAATGGCTTGATATACATGATTATTTACCAAATCAATTTACAAATGATCAAACATCAAACGAAGGGAATAAATAATCTGGCGAATTTTTTGATGGATGAAATTTCTTCTGGAGCAATATTATATTATATTGATAATCTAACAATAACTTTTCTTTTATTACACTATTTTAGAGGACATTGGGATTTCCCAAAAGGAAATAATGAAAAAGGAGAAAGTGAAATAGACACAGCACTAAGAGAGATTAGAGAAGAAACTGGTATAACCGATGTTACCATTATAAACGGGTTTAAAAAAGAAACTTTCTATAAATATAAACGAAATAATCGATTAATCCTTAAAAAAGTAGTTTACTTTTTGGCTAAAGCCAATTCTACAGATGTAGTATTATCATCAGAACATTTGGACTTTGTATGGGAACAGTATGATGATGCTCTAAAAAGAATTACTTATAAAAATTCAAAGGAAATACTTGGAGAAGGCTATAAATTTTTAAAGAATTTTTTAAATTCATATGGAAACTAACAAATGAAATAAGGTGATTATTGTATTATTAGGAATAAAAATTTGAGATTATTAAATAATAAGTATTACAATTTATTTAAAAAGGAATTACAACTTTCGGATCGGGAAATTGAAATTTTCCTTCTTATAATAAACAAAGGAATGATGAATTTAGAACAAATTTCTTTTAATTTAGTTTTAGATAAATCACAATGTAAAAAAATAATTGAATCTCTTATAACCAAAAATATGATAATTGAATATTCTACTAATCTTTTTGAAACTTTCCATCCTCGATTTGCTATTATAAATCGATATAAAAGATTGTGCTTAGAAAATAAAATAGAACTACAAAAAAATTTGTTAATTGATAACCTTGCAATTGTATTGGAAAAACCATTCGATGCTGCAAGGACTAAATAAGGATTAATTAAAAATTATTTTTTATGAGCACAAATGACTCTACAAATGATAAAATAGTTTATTTTGGTGTTATCAATATAAATGAGAATGGAAGAACTATTGGGGCAATAGATATCTGGAGGAGTGTTATCACTAAAGAACTTTTTTGTGAAGAAAAAAGATTAGGTATTTTAGATATAGCAGATTATATTGGTATGCCAAAAATAGATAAAGGCTACAAATGGGCTGTAGTTGTTAATAGAAATCGTTTAGGTAAAGATAGATGGAAATTAATCAAAATCTTAAAAGAAGGACAATTTATCTTCTATGATACAGATGACGAGACGATTATTAATACTAATGTAAAAAATTATCACATAATTGATAATGATTGGTGGAATTTTCTTATTGAAAACAATATAAATCGGAGCATAGAAATTACTAAAGAGTTATAGAGTATGTACGAGTTTGGCAATAACAATGACCTAGAAGTAGATGTCTTTATAAAAAATTCTTCAGGAGGAGAATTTGCCAGCAAATTAAATGGTTATTTTATTGTTAATAATAAAAGTTTTAGATTTTCTGCTATTGCATTTGGAAGAATTGGAGGACATAATATAAATTTAAAACTATCAAATTTGTCTATTAACAAATTGAAAAAAATGGAAATTGACCCAGAAAAATTACAACTTACAATTCAGCGAAAATTAATTGAAGGAGATGTTAATCTACTAAACAATAAGAAATTACGTGACTAAATATATCTACAAATAATGTTTAGAAATTTAATAGATATATAGTAACAGTCATTATATGTTGCTATATTATAAGGTAAAAGAAAATTAAAAAGTTACCATGACCGTTAAACTAATGCATTTTCTAGTGATTTTGAACAATTACATAAATTTCTTTCTTTCGTTATATCAGGAATAACAGTGAGTAATAATCTTTTTATTTTATCAACATTCTTACTTAATGTTTCAATAATCTCTTTTGAACTTACCGATACTTCTGCCCAAACATCATAATCAGTTATTGTAGAAATAGATACATAACACATCTCCATTTCGCTAGCTAAAATACATTCTGGAATTAGTGTCATTCCTATTATCTCAGCTTTAAGTAATGTTCTATAATAATTAGATTCAGCTTTGGTAGAAAATCTTGGCCCTTCAATACAAATGTATGTTCCTGTGGTATGGACTTTATAATTTAAGTGTTCTAAATTTTTTATTATGATTTTTCTTAAATTTGGGCAAAATGGTTCAGATTGTGAAATATGACAAACTCTAGGACCATCATAAAATGTATAATCTCTTTTTTTTGTAAAGTCTATAAATTGATCAGGTAATACTATATCCCCTGGTTTGTATTCTCCTTTAAGACTTCCAACTGCTGAAGGTGCTAGGATTACATTAACACCTAATTCTTTCATCGCCCATATATTTGCTTGATAATTGATTTTGTGGGGAGGAATTCGATGTTTTTTGCCATGTCGAGGAATAAATGCAATTCTCTTTTCTTTATATGTACATATTGTTATTCTATCAGAAGTTTCTCCATACGGTGTATTAATTTTAATTTCATCTATTACGTTAAAAATTGTGGGATCATATATACCTGTACCTCCAATTATTCCTATCTTGACTGTGTTTTTTAAATTTTCATTCATAATATTTCACCAATGAACGGACATCATATCCCTTGTTTCTTATAACCTCTCCACCTTTTAAATACACTAATTCTATAATTACTGCGAAGCCAAATATTTTACCACCCATTTCCTCAATTAATTGTGCAGTTGCTAAAGCAGTTCCACCAGTAGCAATCAAATCATCAGCAATTAGAATAGTCTGACCTTTTTTAATAGCATCATCTTGAATTTCAATTGTTGCGTTGCCATACTCAATACCATACTTTTTTTTCTTTGTTTTACCTGGAAGTTTTCCTACTTTTCTTACGAGTATAATTCCCTTTTTAAAATTTCCTGCTAATAAAGATGCAACGGTAAATCCACGAGCTTCAATTCCAGCTATTAAATCAATTCTGGATAATTCTTGAGGATTTAGAAATTCTTTAGAAATTTGTTGTAATGCAGCAGAATTTCTAAATAATGGATTTATATCTCTAAAAACTACTCCATCCTTTGGAAAATTATTATAATCTTTGATTAAAGATTTCCAGTCTGTATTTTGATCCATCAACATCACAAAACTCCTATCACCATATAAAAAACCTTTACCTTAGTAAATAAAAGAATTAATATGAAATATTGCTAGTTCAGCTATGCAATACATACAGAATTGATTAAAAACTTAGTATTTATTAAGTTATTTTATAAATCTTTATTTGTATATTTTGCTAATTGATTTTCTCATTATTATGAGCATTTAACATTATTATTGTAATATATTGATCTATTGAATCTTTACTCTTATACCTCGTTCTGGGGCAAAAATACTAGGAGCGCTGGTTGTAGGAATATGGCCACAACAACTACCTCCAAACTTTTTAATATCGTATTCTCTAAAATCAATATTATTTGAAAATAACATATTCTTTGCTTGTGTAAACTCTATGGTGTCATATATTAGAAGAATGGTTTTCTTTTTTTCATTATAATTATCGGTGTTTAAAATTAAAATACATTAATTTTTTCTTTATATAATAAATTTATTATTATTCAGTATTGTCAAATTTGGCGTATTTAAGAAATGCATTTTCCTTATCAAAGTCTTTTAATTTAGCAGATTTTAAATTAGCTTCAATAAAAATTGTATTTGAAATTTTACTTCCCGATAAATCTGCATTATGCAAATTTGCCCACATAAAATTAGACCTTGTCATATTGCAGTTTCGTAAATTACAATTCTTCATTTCTGCATACATGAATAATGTATCGGTTAGATCTGTATTTCCAAAATTACAATTATTGAGTTCAGCTTGAACAAAATTTGTTTTATGTAATATACAATTTGAAAAATTAGTTTGAGTGCATATTGCTCCATTGAGAAAAGCTAAAGAAAGGTTTTTACCAGAGAAATCTTGGTAACTCAAATTTGGCTTGAATGTAAGATTATGGAGCCGGAATTTATTAAAGGTAGAAATTCTCTCATTAAGAATTAGTTTAACTACTTCTTCATTTAGATTACTCATTTAATAAAAAAATTAAACACCAGTTATAAATATTATAAATATTAAAATATGATGTAATAGAAATTAAGTATTTTATTAATTCTAAAATACTTAATTTTTTACTAAATAGATAACATTTTTAGTAGGATTCCATAATTTAATACGCGTGAACCTCTCTAAATCTAATAATACTCCGCCAAGAATAATGGTTGTTGATGATGAAAGGGATATATTATCTATTATAAAAAGAGGGCTTGAATCCAAAAATTGGTTTCAAGTAGAAACATTCATTGATGCAGAATACGCTTTGGAATTTCTCAAGAAAAAACCTAGTGGTTATTATGATTTAGTTTTAACAGATATTAGAATGCCTAAAATTAATGGCTTTGAATTGTATCGTAGGATTAAAGAAAGTAATCCTAATATGAAAATTGTATTTATAACAGCTTTTGAAATAAACAAAGACGAATTTACTAAAGTTATTCCTTCTGTAGATGTTCTCGACTTTATTAGTAAACCTGTAAGTATGTCTACTTTGATAAATAAACTTAATTCAATTTTAAAAGCTATTGATTAATTTACATATCTTAATTATTAATATTGTTGTTTCTATTTGTTAATCAACTCCCACTATTGGTAATGCCTTTTTCAATGGAAAGTTGAATGTATTATTGTCAACTTCTTCTTTTGTAACTTTTTCAAATTCTAAAGTTATTTCCACAGGAATTGAAAACTTTAAACTTATTTCATTAGCGAGTTTTCCTATGGTATCAGGATCATTTACTTCTTTTGATCCTTCAAGAAATACTCTTGTTTGTCTATGTAATATTTTTCCACTAAATTTTGTTACAAGATATTCAGTCAGTTGTTTTATGATTCTATCTGGAATTTCATTATAGTAAAAACATAATCCGTGAATGGGTTCTTTGTCAAAAGGAGTGCCATATTTATACCAAAATATGCCAAAATGTTCATATTCACCATACAAACACTTTATTTCCCAATGGTTGACCTTATCAATAGGATATTTTGCATTTAATATTTCGGATATAGTGAGATGCCAATATCTTACACGCATAAGAGATCTTCATCTTTACAAATATAATAACCTATGAAGAGAAAATAAGAAGAATTAAATCCAAAATAAAAATAATAGAAATAATTTGAATAGAAATTTAAAAGAAAATTATGATAGGCTCGAACTAATAGAAGAAATGGAAAATGAATTTAATAATAAAAATACTGAATTTTTCAATAAATTAGCTTTTCATCATGATCCTGTTATAAGAACTAGATCTATATGTATTATAGCTGAGATTGGCGGAGAAGAAGCTGTTAACACCATAAGTAAAGTCTTGGCAAAAGACTTTGATGAATTAGTCAGACATGAAGCTGCTTTTTCTCTAGGGCAATTAGGATTTACTAGTGGAATAAAAGCATTATCCGATGCAGTAAAGGATGATTCAAGCATTTTTGTTAGACATGAAGCAGCTGTTGCTCTAGGGATTATCGGATCAGAGGATGCTAGAGGAATCTTGATTGATGCATTAAATGATTCGAGTGAAGAAGTCAAAAAATCAGCTATTGTTGCTTTGGCAAATTTAGATTATATTTTTAAATCAAAAAAAATAAATCAATTTACTAGATTGACAGGAGGCTAAGTTTATAAATCATCAGGTTATAATTTCGCCTAATTGATCTAGTCTAATTGCCTCTTTAATTTCTCTGCATATACGTCTTCCCATACTCATGGGTTCTTTATATAAAAGGTCAGAATAAGGAGAGCCACTTATAAAAAGATTTGTGCCTGCTACTATTCTAGCTGAAAATTCAAATGTCACAAATTTACCGTTTCTATCATAAACTCCCTCTAAACAAAAAGGACCAGGTATCCCAGGAGGAACTAATTTTTTTGAAGTTTCAACAAAGTTTTCTGCCATTAAAAAGACTTCTTGTAGTAAAGATTCTCTAAGTACTACGGGAAAATTACCAATTACATTATAGGTTGGAGTAAAATCTAATTTAATTTGAACTCGAGAAGGTATTCTTCCAATTCCATCAATATCCGACTCATATCTCCGATCAATACCTAATAATTCAACATCATTTTTTAAAGGAGAATAAAAAAATTGTAAAAATATAGGTACACCTATAATATATTCTTGGATATATAATTCATTTTCTGTTTTTATTAATTTTTGTTTAATTAACTTCTTACATCCTTCGTCAAAACTTTGTTCATCCCAGGCAAGAAAATATCCTTTTCCGCCTGCTGCTCCGTGTAATTTAACTATACACAAATTTTTAATTGCCTTTTTTCCGTTAATTTGTTGTGGTGTATTAAAAGAGGATTCATGCATCAATTTTTGTTTTAACTCTCTATCCGCTTCCCAACGTAAAATCCATTTATTACCAAATATCGGTATATTAATTTTTTCTAATTCGTGATGTTTTAGATTGGATATGAGAGTTCCATGAGGAATTAAAAGTATTTTTTTATCAATTAATTTATTTTGAATATCTTTTCTTAATAAATCCTGAAAATTATCCAGAAAAAATAGTTCATCAATAAAATTAAACCGTTTATAAAGACTTGACCTCTTTTTTTCACAAATTAGCAATGTTTTAAAACCTTCGTCTTTAGCACCTTTTAAAACTTGTAGTGAACAATGAGACCCAAGAGTGCTGATGGAGAAAGCATTACAATCTTTTGACAACAACTTCAATAGTTTATTGGGTGATAAATTATTTATGATTAAAAGTCAAGATTTTTAAAAAATTTAATAAAAAACAAATATTGCCTTATATTTTAGAAATTTATGACAAATAAAAGATATGCAAAAAGTATAAACTTTAATGATGATATGCTATTGGATAATAATTTCTCTAAATTAGTTTTAAGCTTAGATAATAAAATTCATTCTGGTGAATTTAAAGTTACTGTGTATGGGTTAGGTCATGTCGGTTCTCCGATTGCTGCTACATGGTTACGTGCCGGAGCATCTGTAATAGGTGTTGATAAATCAAAAATAATTTTACAAAATGCTAGAGAAGGAAAAACGCATATCCCAGAACCAGGGGTTAGCGATGCCTATGAAAAAGGCCTTAAAAATAAGAAATTCGTTGTATATGATGACTTGGTTAAAGCTTCACAAGACTCTTTCATTAAGATGATTTGTGTTCCTGTTTTATCTGCTGATGGTACTGCTGAGTTATCTGCAGTGAAAAATGTTGCTACAGCAATAGGAAAGGGTTTAAAAAAAAATGATGTTGTAACTCTTAATCCAAGTGTGCCACCAGGGACAACTGAGGATGTTGTTATTCCTATTTTGCAAAAACAAAGTCACTTAACAGTTGAAGATGATTTTTATATGATATATAATCCAGAACGTATCTATGAAGGACGAGCTATAGAAGATATTGAAGAAAGGTATCCAGGTATTATTTCAGGCTACGGAAAAAAAAGTTTAGAAATTGGTACGAAGATATTTTCAATTATTTATAAAAAAGGAATAATATCCATGAGCAGTATCAAATCAGCAGAAACTGAAAAATTATTTGAAGGAGTATATAGGGATGTCAATATTGCATTATCGAATGAATTAGCCATATTCTCTGAACGTCTAGGTATCAATTTTTGGGAAGTACGCTATGCTGCTAATTCTCAACCATTTTGTAATATTCATAAACCTGGGATCGGCGTAGGAGGCGCCTGTATTCCAGTATACCCTCAATTTATTCTCAATACGGCCCAAGTTCTTCAAGTTGATTGTAATTTAACGAAATATAGTCGATTGCTTAACAATTCAATGCCTAAATATTGTGTTAGACAAGCATTAAGATTAATACATCCAAAGAATGTAAGGAATTCAACAATAACACTATTAGGTTTAGCATTTAGAGGGGGAGTATCAGATACCAGATTATCTCCTACATTTGAAGTAATAAAAGAATTACAGAAACTGAAAGTTAAAGAAATAAGAGTACATGACCCACTTGTTAAAAAAGACGATTTTATTTCTAAATACAATAATACTTTTTTATTTAATGAATTATCTGAGGCTATTAAAGGATCTGATCTAATTATGGTTATTGCAGATCATGAGGAATATAAAAAATTAAATCATGAGATTCTTAAAAAGATCGCCTTATATGATGGCAGAGGGATTATCAATATAAACAAT
>Ga0126307_10000167_pt1 | contig 40764 bp, 47 predicted proteins | sample Plot28_FD_89955 | JGI IMG/M metagenome (GOLD analysis project Ga0126307, IMG submission 89955) | Serpentine soil microbial communities from UC McLaughlin Reserve, CA, USA - Plot28 | ecosystem: Environmental > Terrestrial > Soil > Grasslands | place: USA: UC McLaughlin Reserve, Lake County... | reverse complement strand
GCCGCGGTGCCTTCCGGCCCCGCCACCCCCGCGCCGGCTACCACGTCGAGTTCGACTGGTCGCGCCAGGTGCTCGCGTTCATCCGCCGCGGCCGCCCCGTTGCCGTCTACCACTCCTCGTCGGGCGCGCCCTCGACGCCCACGGTCTTCGGGCGCTTCCGCTTCTATCGCAAGCAGCCGGGCACCAACTCGAAGGGCATGGTGCACTCCAACTACTTCATCCGCGGGTACGCGATCCACGGGTACAGGTCCGTGCCCACGTATCCCGCCAGCCACGGCTGCCTGCGGGTGCCGATCCCCAATGCGAAGGCCATTGACCACCGCATTCGGCTCGGCATGACCATCTTCGTCTACCGCTGAGCGGGCCGATGGCCTGCGCCTCGCGGCGTCCTCGGTCGGCTCGCCTGCGGAGCAGGAGTCGCCTCCCTGCGTCCTTGCGACGTGCGGCCCTCGGCCCGCTCAGGGCATCGCCGGAGGTCAGCTTCGCGCGACGTGCGCACGTGGTCCGGCGAATTCGTCAGCTTCCTGACGAACTCGCCGGACCGGTGATGTGCTTCGACCTCTCTACGGCGTGGCGTCGCCGCTCGGCGCGGCGGGCGTCGCCGGAGTTGCCGGCTCGGCCGCCGGAGCCGCCGGAGCCGCCGGAGCGGCCGGAGTAGCGGGAGCAGCCGCGGCAGCCGGCTTGCTCGCTTCCGGCTCGCTCGACGCCGCCGGCACCGGGGCCTCTGCCTTGGGGGCCTCGGGCGCGGACGCCTCGGGGGCCTGCGTCTCCGGCGCGTTGCCCTCGGGCGCCTCGACCTTCGGCTCGGCCGGGGCCTCGGGCTCCGGCGCGGCCGGGGTGGTCGCGGCCGGCTTGGGCTCCTCGGCCGGAGCCGGCGCGGGCTGCGGAGCCTCCGGCTCGGGCGTCACCGGAGTCGGCGCAGGGGCCGGGGCCGGGGGCGCGGGCTGCGGGGCCGCCTCGGGGGTCACCGTGGCCTCTTGCTGCACCGGGGCGGGCGCCGGCTGAGGCGCCGGGGCCGGCTGCACCGGGGTCACAGTCGCCCGTGGGGCGGGGGCCGGAGCGGGAGCAGGCGCCGGGGCCTGCTGCTCCCAGCCCGAGCTCTGCGCGGCCGTGGCCGTCGACTGGCTGCCACCGCTCCAACGGGAGGAGGAGGTTGCCTGGTAGCTGCCCCCGCTCGACGCGGTCCGGGTCGTGGCCCTGCGGACCGGAGCACGGCGGACCGATGCTCGCCTGACCGTCGGCTGGCTGGAGATCCGGGCCCCGCGCAGGTACGGCGCGGGATCGCGGGCCGATCCGCCGACGCGGGTCTCGAAGTGGAGGTGGGGACCGGTGCAGTGGCCGGTGCAGCCCACGTAGCCGATCACCTGGCCGGCACGCACCCGGCCGGTCACACCGGCAAAGCGCGACATGTGCGCGTAGCACGTGGTGAACCGGCTGGAGTGCTTGATGCAGACGATGTTCCCGTAGCCGCTCTGCTGGCCGCGGAAGCTGATCACGCCGCACGCCGCGGCACGGATGGCGGTGCCGGTAGGGGCGGCGATGTCAAGGCCCTCGTGCATGCGGCCGCCGCGCGGCCCGAAGGGCGAGGTCTGGATGCCCTTGACCGGCTTGACCAGCCGCGAGCCGCAGGCGCCGCTCACGGGCGGCGACTCGGAGCCGCCGCGGTCCACGACCGGCTTGGTCTTCACGCGCTTTGGCGCCGAGTGGCGCTTGGGGGCCGAATGGCGCTTGGGCGCCGCGCGCCGCTGACGGCGCGGCTCGCTGCGCTCCACGGCCTCGCGGCGCGGCTTGGCCTTCGCCTTCGGCCTGGCCGGTCGCGACTCCGCGGCGCGGAGCTTGGGCTGCGCGGCCTCCTTGGCCACGGCGGGCACGGTCTTGACAGCGGGGACGGCGCGCTCGACGGCCTTGGGGGCCTCGAGGTCCACGACGGGGCCGGGCGCCGAAGAGGAGGATGCCTTGTCCTGTGCCGGGGAGCCCGAGAACAGCGCCTGCCAGGTCGTGGGGTCCACGATGCCGGTGACGGGCAGGCCCGCGCGGCGCTGGAAGGCCTTCACGGCGCTCTCGGTGATCGGGCCGAAGATGCCGTCGGAGTCGACGCCAACGCCCTTCTGCAGCGCGGCCACGAGGTCACCCTCGTAGCCGAAGCTCAGCGGCAGGCCGCCGGCGCGGATCTCGATCTGCCGGCCCGAGCCGGCGTCGGAGGGGGCGCTTGCGTCGTTGCTGCGCTTGGAGCTGCCGCCCTGGGCGGCAGCGGCGAACGGCGCGGCGGGGCCGGCCAGCATCGCCGTGGCCAACGCAGCCGAGGCGCCCTTGCGCCGGGCCACCTCCTTGCGGGCACGGGCCGCCAACTCACGGCGGCGCCGGGATCGCTCCAATGACTTCTGCCAGGGCTCGTGCAGCGCGAGGTCACGCTCAAGGGTGCTCATGCGAGTCCGATCTCCTCTTCCGTTGTGCCTACGGGGTTAGCTGACGGGCTCGCGCGTGGAAGTCGCGCTACGCCACCGCACTGGCGGCGATTCGCCCCCGCGGCCCCTCAGGACCGCAGTGGTTCCCCCGTTCCGTCCGTCCTGAGACGAACGAATTCGGCGTTTGACCGCAACAGACGGTACTACAACACGATTTGCAGGGGAAGTTGCGGTCTGGCTACGCGGTGCGCCAGTCGCTATTTGCGCGCTTCGGCCTGGGCAGGTAATTGGCCACCAACATCAGGGCCAGACCGTAGAAAAGCAGCCCCAGCGCGCTCGGCACGAGGTGCTGGACCCACGCGTTACGGGAGTCGCTCACGTCGTCGAAGGGGGCCAGGAAGAACTCGTTGGCGTCGTTGACTGCCTCTTTGACGGGCCCGGACTTGCCCTCGCGGACGTGCTCGGCCTTGTCCGGGTCGATCGAGCGGATCTGCGCCTGGGAGGCCCGTCCGGACTCATCGATGGCGAACGTCACGAAGCCGACCACGAGGATCGAGCAGATCACGGCGGCGGCGATGCGCAGGAGCGTGGCCATCCCTTCCTAGAATCGGCACGCCCCGTGCCCACCTTGTCCGATCTACGCGGCCGACTGGTCGCCGAGCTGCGCGAGCACGCGCTCGTGATCGGAGAGGTCACGCTCACGAGCGGGGCCAAGGCCCAGTACTACGTCGACGCCAAGCGCGCGATCCTGCGGCCGGCCGGCTTCGCCGCGCTCGGCGGATTGGTGGCGGCCGAGGCAAGCGCGCGCGGAGCCACCGCCGTCGGCGGCCTGACAATGGGCGCAGACCCGGTGGCCTGCTCCGCGCTGGCCGCGGGCGCCGACGTCAAGGCCTTCTTCGTGCGCAAGGAGCGCAAGTCGCACGGCCTCCAGCGCTGGGTCGAGGGCCCCCCGCTGGAGCCCGGGGAGCGCTGCCTGGTGGTCGAGGACGTCGTCACCACCGGCGGCTCGACCGTGACCGCGGTCGAGCGCATCCGCGAGGAGGGCCTGGAGATCGCGGGCGTGGTGTCGGTGCTCGACCGCCTGGCCGGTGGAGGCGAGGCGATCGAGCGCGCGGCCGGAGCGCCCTACCGCGCCCTGGCTTCCATCGATGACGTGTACCCCGAGCGGCCCGACCGCGGATAGCTCCCGTCGTTGGGAGGGCCGTCAGCCGCCGCGGACGGTCGCCAGCATGCGCTCCAGCGTGGCCGCCGGGGTCTGCCGCTGGCGGAAGGCCACGACCGCGTAGGTGACGCGCCCCGCCCGGTAGAAGGCGGCCACCGTGATCAGCTGCTCTGCCTTGCTGCGCGGGAGCCGGCCGCGGCCCTGCACCTGGGCCGAGCGGTAGGGGGACCCGCGCACCCGCGCGGGGTGGGGATCCACGCTGCCCTCGAAGTTCGGTAGTTGGGTCAGCGTGTCCTGGGCGTAGTCGGCGGCCGGGGTCTCGCGGCCCGCAGGGGAGCGGTCGGCCACCAAGGTCACTGCCACCGTGCGGTCGGGCGAGCGGATCAGCGTGGCTCGCCGGCGCCCGGTGACCCGCCAGCGGCGGGGCGCGGCGATCGAGACCTCGGCCTTGCCGTTCGCGACGGTTCGCCAGCCGGCTGGAGGCTCCGCGGGCTTGTCGGGCGGCTGCGCGGACGAGGTCGCGCTGGGCTCGTCCTCGCCGCCGCAGGCGGCGAGGAAGGCAACGCTGACCGCCAGGGCGGGCCCGAGGAGACGTCGAAGGTGCAGGCGCCGAAGGCTAGGTGGGCACGCAGATGAAGGGAAGCTCGCCCCAGACGTGCGTACCCCCGTTCTGGAAGATCCCCCAGTCGTCGCAGAGCTCGTCGACCACGACCAGCCCCCAGCCTCCTGTGGTGTTCGAGCCGGGCTCGGGAAGCGCCGGTCGTTCGAATCCCATGCCTCGATCCACCACCTCGACCCTGGCGTGGGTGGCTCCGACGCTCACCCCTAGCCAGATCGAGTTCTCACCCTCGACCTCCGCGTGGCGGACGCCGTTGGTGATCAGCTCGGTGACCAGGAGCTCGAGGTCGCCGCCCCGTTCTCCCATGCGGGGGAGGAGCGGGCGGCAGGCGAGCCGCCCGAGCCGGGCCGAAGTCAGGGACGCGGGCAGGCGTAGGCTGATGTTCTCGTCCGGGCCGGGGGAGGGCCCGGCTCCGGGATGCCCGTTGATGCTCATCGTTGGCCCCCCTCAGTCGACGATCGCCAGCCGGGGCCGGCCGGCAGAAGGCCGCCGGGGGGCCCGGTCACCCTTGAGCAGGGCGAACAGCCACAGCGCCGACCGCTCGTTCTCGTCGAGCTCGTGCACCCGAGCTATCGCCTGCTCGATCTCGGCGAAGGGTGTCCCCGCCTCCAGCAGCTCCGTGACGGCGTCCCGGTAGCGGCCGATAGGCGGGCGGTTTGCTGTTGCGCTCATTCGCGCCCCCTTTGGTCCGGTCGACGGCCGTGGCACGACCGCCTACGTCCCATCTGGAGACCGCATTGTTGCACTTTGGGTCAGGGCTCGTGCCCACCCGGGCCAACAGCTCCTCGAGCTCATTCGGCTCCGCCTCGACTTCCTTCTCCAGCGCCTTGGCAACACCGCGAGCGTGCGGCCCGGTCGGTCTGAGGTAGGCTCGCCGTGCTTCCCGAGAGCTCCTGGAAGGTGGATGCCCGAGCAGCAAGGGCAGAAGACATGCGTCTCCCCGGGGTGGCCGCGGTCGCGGACTCGCACGAGGACCGGCCCCCGTCACCGATAACCGCCGCCGCGGTCTCTGCCGCACTGGCTCTGGCCGGAATTTCCGCCGCGGTGACTTTCGATTCAACTGCCTCCGCCGGGGCCGCGGTGGCGCGCGCGCTGATGGTCGTGGTTCCCGTGGCGGTGGGGGCCTACGCCTGGCAGCGCCGGCCCTCGGAGCGCTTCGGTCGGCTGCTGATGCTCACCGGGTTCGGCTGGTTCCTCACCACGCTGGCCGAGTCCGACCACGAGCTCCCGTACAGCGTCGGGAGGGTTTCGGGCTGGGTGATCGAGGTCGCTCTGATCTACCTCGTCCTATCGTTCCCGACCGGCTGGCTCACCGAGCGCGTCGACCGGGCCCTCGTGTGGGCCGGCGCCGCTGTGGTGACCGCGCTGTACCTGCCCTCGGCGCTGCTAACGGACCAATACCCATCCCCCTCAGCGGTCTCGAGCTGCAACCGCGTCTGCCCGGACAACGCGTTCATGGCGGTGGGCTCGGAGCCGGGTTGGATCGACGCGGCCGTCCGACCGCTGCGTGAGACGCTCACTGTCCTCATCTTCGGCGCCGTGCTGGTGCGCCTGGCCATGCGGGTTCGCCGCGCCACGCCGCTCCTGCGCCGCACGCTCAATCCGGTACTGATCGTCGCCATCCTGCGCCTGGCCGTGATGCTGAGCGCCATCGTCGCCCGCTTCGCCAGCCCGGGCACCCCCGTGGCCAGAACCCTGGCGTGGCTTGCAGCGCTGGCCGTTCCGGCGATGGCGGCGAGCTTCGGCCTCGGCCTGATCCGACAGCGGATGCTGATCGCCGACGCCGTGGCGGACCTCGGCACGCGCCTGGAGGCCGGGAGCCGCCCCGCCGAGCTGGGCGCCTCGCTGGCCACCGCTCTCGGCGATCCGTCGCTGCGCCTCGTCCTCGGCGCTCCTACGCCGTGGCCGCCCCCGCGGCCACGGCGTCACATAACCGAGGTCGTCAGCGAGGGTCGGGTCATCGCGCTGATCGACCACGACGCCGCGCTGCTCCATCAGCAGCAGCTGCTCGAAGCCGCTGTGTCCTTTGCGCGGATCGCGCTGGACAATGAGCGGCTCGCGGCCGAGGTCACGGCGTCCCTGGCCGAGATCGACGAGTCCCGCGGGCGGATCCAGGCGGCGGCCGACGAGGAGCGTCGGCGCATCGAGCGCGACCTCCACGACGGAGCGCAGCAGCGCCTGGTGGCGCTGCGGATCAAGCTCGAGCTGGCCGAGGAGCTCATGCGGGAGGATCCGGCCAAAGGCCTGCCGCGGCTGCATCTGCTGGGTGAGGAGGTGACGGACACGCTGGACGAGATCCGCTCGATCGCTCGCGGCGTCTACCCGTCCCTGCTGGCCGAGCGGGGCCTGCCGGAGGCGCTGCACGCGGCGGCGCTGCGGGCGCCCACCCAAACGCGCGTGAGCCCCGACGGGGTGGGCCGTTATTCCCAGGCGGTCGAGAGCGCCGTCTACTTCTGCTGCCTCGAGGCGCTCCAGAACTCGGCCAAGCACGCGCCCGACGCTTCCATGGTCTCGATCGACCTACACGAAGACGGCATGCTGCGCTTCGAGGTGACCGACGACGGCGAGGGCTTCGACGTCCACTCACACAACGGCGGGACGGGGCTGACCAACATGCGGGACCGGATCGAGGCGGTCGGCGGCAGGCTCGAGTTGCGCTCGTCTCCCGGGCGCGGCTCGGTGGTCTCCGGGAGCATCCCGCTCTCCTGAGCCTCAGGATGCGGGGGCCGGGTGCTCCAGCTCTGTCTGGCGGCGGAGCGCCCTCATGCCCACGACGAGGAGCACCGCCAGCAGCAGCACCGCGAGGGGGCGGCGTGTCGCCGGGGTCGGGCCCCACGCCACGAGGAGCACCACGATCAGCGCCACGGCGCCGTAGGCCAAGCGCGGCTGGCGCAGCCAGGGGGCCAAGCGGTGCCTCACGCCGACCGCCGCGTGGGTCGGGCCCGCCAGCCAGGCGACGGCCACGATGACCACGCCATAGCCGATCGCCGCCACGGAGGCCTGGACCAGGAGCGACGTGGAGATCGTCCAGGTGGCCTGCACCGCCGGCTCCACCGAGGCCGTGGTGGCCAGCGCGTCGACGACCTCGCCCCCTGCGAGCTCCCGGGCCACCAGCGCGCCCACCCCCATGGCGATGAAGCCCACACCGCAGGCGCGCAGGGCCTCCCGGCGCCACCCGCGGGCCAGGTAGACCGCGAGAGCGAACAAACCCAGGGTCAGGAGTACGAGCACCCACGCGACAGCCTTCAGGGCCTGAACCGCGTCCTGAGCGAGGTCGAGCTGGTCGGAGCGGAGGATCTTGATCTGGGCCGCTCCCTCGGGCAGGGCCTGCGCGGCTCGGCCTCCGATCCCGACACGGGATTCCGTCTGGCCGAGCAGGCCCTTCAGGTCCAGCGTCACCTCCCCGTTGGAAGTCGACAAGGCATCGCCGCCGCCCTCGAGCAAGGCGATCAGCTGCCGATGCGCCCGGCGGTTGGCCTCCTCCCACAGGCGCTGGGGCACGGGCCGCCCGAGGAGCGCCTTCCCGCCGCGCTCGGCGAGCTGCTTGAGGCCCCCCGCTGCCGGCCCGGCCAGCGCTGCCGCCTGGGGGGGCAACACCTGACGCAGGCGCTCCTCGATGTCCACGTTGGCGTAGAGCTCGTCGGTGAGGAAACCGGCGACCTGGCCGCGGATCTCGTCGTTCTCGAGCAGCTCGCTGCTGGTCTCCGCCCAGTTGTCGGTGTCCAGCAGCTGGCGGTTGGCCCACAGCGCGAAGATCGCCAGGAACCCGACGATCGACGCGACGACGATCAGGGTCAGGGCGGTGCGCCGGTGGGCCTTGTCCACCGGACCAGCGAACCCTGCCCGCGCCGTCGCCGCAATGGTGCTCGCACTACCGGCGCGATCCGGCGCGCACCCTTGCTGCCCCGGGCGCGCCTGCCCGACACTCGCTCTCCGCGACCACGACAGGAGGAACGGATGGCGATGGACGACGAGGAAATGGGGCCGATCGACATCGTCGTGATCGGGTTCCCACCCGGGGCGCCGATGACCGGCGAGGCCGTGCCGCTGCTCATGGAGCTGGTGGAGAACGGCACCGTGCGCGTGCTCGACGTCATGTTCGTGACCAAGGCGGAGGACGGCAAGGTCTCCGGCTTCGACGCCACCGACCTCGACAGCAAGGGCGTGGGCGACTTCAGGGCCTTCGAGGGAGCTTCCTCGGGCCTGCTCGGCGACGACGACATGGTCACCGCAGCGGAGGCGCTGGAGCCAGGCTCGGCTGCGGTACTCCTGGTCTTTGAGAACCGCTGGGCGGCGCCGTTCGCCAATGCGGTGCGCCGCAACGGAGGCCAGCTGCTCGCCACCCAGCGCATTCCGATCGAGGATGTGGCCGCCGCACTAGACGCCGCCGAAGCCGCGGCCTGAGGAAAGGAACCACCGATGCCAGGACTTCTCCGAGGCGTCGTCCGCACCGCGGCCGTCGCCGGCACCGCAACCGCCGTTTCCGGCCGGGTCCGCCGTCGGCAGGACGAGCGCTGGGCCGCGCAGGACGCCCCGCCGCAGGAGGCGCCGCCGCAACAGCCGCCGCCTCAGGGCGGTGGAGGCCCTGACCCGATCGCCCAGCTCAAGGAGCTCGGGGAGCTGCACGCTCAGGGAGTGCTAACCGACGAGGAGTTCGCGGCCCAGAAGGCCAAGCTGCTCGGCTAGGCCCCCTCCGCCAGGAACAGCAGCGTGGCCTTTACACGCTTGCTGACGTCGTCGGACGCCGCCAGGTCGAGCTTCATGAAGATCGAGTTGATGTGCTTCTCCACCGCGCGCTTGGTCAGCACGAGCGAGTCGGCTATCGCCGTGTTGCTCTTGCCCTCGGCGATCTCGGCCAGCACCTCGTGCTCGCGCGGGGTCAGCTGACCCAGGGGTGAGCGCTGGGCCCGCATGCGGGCCCCCACCAGCACCTCCACGATCTTCGGATCGATCACCGAGCCGCCCTGCGCCACGGCGTCGATGGCCGACACCAGCTCGCCGCGGTTGTGCACCCGCTCCTTGAGCAGGTAGCCGCGCCCGTCCGAGCCGGACTCCAGGAGGGCGAGCACGTAGGCGGGGTCTGCGAACTGGCTCAGGATCACGACGCCGAGCTCGGGGTGGCTCTCTCTCAGCCGCGCAGCCACGCGGATGCCCTCGTCGGTCCTGGTGGGCGGCATGCGGATGTCGCTCAGCACCACGTCCGGCTCGTGCCCGTCGACCGCCTCCATCAAGGAGTCCACGTCCTCGCACGCGGCGACGACCTCCGTCGTGGGGGATGACGAAAGCAGCTCCTGGATGCCTTCGCGCACGATGAGGCTGTCCTCCGCTATCACGACACGGACCGCGATGTAGGCGACCTTACGCGGCGGCGCCGTGGCGGTTCCAGAGCGCCCGCAGCAGCGACGGCCCGAAGTCCTGCTTGCGGACGAACTCCGCCGCCCCGCATTGGCCCGCCGACGCCGGGATGTTCGAGCGGTCGTCGATCGAGATCAGCACCACGACCAGGTCCGGCTGAGCGGCCTTCATCCGCTGGGCGCACTGCACGCCGTCCATGCCGGGCATGCGCACGTCGACGAGCGCGAGCTGGGCGCCGGCCTGCTCCTCCAGCAGCTCGAGAGCCTCCTCGCCCGAGCACGCCTGTCCGGCGCTCCGGAAGCCCGGCGTCGCGTCGATCACCTCGCGGGCGGCCGAGCGGAAGAACTCCTGGTCGTCCACTGTGAGCACGCCCACCGCCACGTCACTCCTCTGCCTGAGCCGTCACGCGGCCCTCCGCGATCGCACGCAGCAGCGCTGCGTGGTCGCCTTCGCTCTGGTCCGCGTAGGCCTCTGCGAACGCGGCCAGGGCGTCGTCGAAGGTCTCGCCGCGGCCCAGGTAGGCCGCTATTGCGACACGGTCGCCCGAGCGGGCGTGGGCGCGCGCCAGAGTCGCGCCGCAGATCTGCCCGTAAAGGTCACAGGTGGGTACGTTCATCGCCTCGACGATGGCCGAGCCCTTCTCGTCCCACAGCTGGCGGACGTAGAAGTCACGCTCGCGGCCGTCGGGTCCCGGGGCGCGGATCCAGCCGAGGAGGATGTCGCCGGCCGCCTGCATCAGGCGCTGCCCCTCTACGACGCGCTGGCCCTGGTTACGGAACGGGCTGCGCCGGGTGAACGGCTCCAGCACCGAGCGCTGGGCCTCCTTGACTTGCAGGAACAGCGGGTCCCGTGTGTCTCGCCCCATCAAGAGAACGACCCACGCCCGCGTCCCCACGCTGCCGACCCCCACCACCTTGCGCGCCAGGTCCACGTAGCGGTAGCCGTCGAAGAGGCGCCGCAGCTCGCCGCTCAGGGTGCGCCGGTAGGCGGAGAGCAGCTGGCGCACGCGGTCGTCGAGCTCCTCGTGCGAGGTCCCGTTCTGCGCCAGGAGCTCGGACGCGGAGACGATCAAGGGCGGGTCGCTGACGATCCTGTGCTCGCCGTCCACCACAGTCGTGAGCTTGGACAGGGCACGCAGGCTGTCCTTGCTGCGCGCCTTCTCCCGGTTGCTCTGGGCCCGCCGGAGGGTCTTGGCGTCGAGCCTGCTCTCGAGCTGGGCGAACGCCCGGTCGAACTCCAGGCGCTCGTACCAGACCTCGAGGTTGCCCATGCCGGCCAGGCGGCGCATCGTCTCGCGGTAGGCGCGCACCGAGTGGGAGACGATGCGACGGCGCGCCTTGGGAGCGAACCCCTGCTGGCGGCCGGCGACCTCGAGGCTGGCGGCCAGCCGCTTGACGTCCCATTCGAACGGGCCCGCGAGCGTCTCGTCGAAGTCGTTGAGGTCGAACAGGAAGCGGCGGTCGGGCCCGGCGAAGCCCCCGAAGTTGGACAGGTGCGCATCGCCGCAGAGCTGGACCTCCAGGCCCGAGTCGGGGCCGTTGGCCAGGTCGGCCGCCATCAGGTAGGCGCCGCCGCGGAAGAACGCGAAGGGAGAGCGCGACATGCGCCCGTAGCGCAGGGGGACGAGGCTGGGCACGCGCTCCCCAGCTTGCTCCTCGAGCATCGCCACCGGATCGAAGCGCCCGGCGGCGGGAGCCCATTCGCCGTGGGCCGACCGCGGCATGCCAGTGCGCGCGGACTTGCCGCGGGCCTTGCGCTCGCGAGACGACGGATGGGCGGCCACGATGGTGGACACTGCTCACGCCGAGGGTCGCTTGGGCGTCGGCCCGGGGCAAGGGTGCCCTCCGGCGCTCCGGGGGGGTGCCAGCACCATTGCGCCCCGACCCGCGCCCGCGGAGCATTGCGATGTCCGCAACCTGATGAGAGAGAGATGGACGACGTCGAGGGCGGAGGCCGGCACTTCTTCGCCGGCACGATCACACTCATCACCGGGGTGCTGAACGGCATCCGGGGCTTTGCCCCCATCGACAGCGCGATCGCCGCCTTCTCGATCTGGGGCGGAGGCGAATTCGGACCGGGGATCGGGATCTTTGGCCCGAGCATCAGCCCCGTCGGCGCACTGCCCTCGATGGAGCCCGGGTCGGCGAGGGGGAGGGCCCCCGGATGGGGTTGATCGGCTATGTCCTGCGGCCTCCGCTCGCTCTCGCGGAGTCCGTCTGCCTGGCAGCGCTCGACGCCGTACTTGCCGCGCCCTTCACCGACGAGGCGGTCCGGCGGGTGCTCGCGAGCGGTGCACTGGACCGAGCGCTCGACGAGGCGCTCGCCGGGCCCCTGGTCGATGCCCTCGCCCGCGACTTGGTCCGCCACGGCGTGCCGGAGCGCCTCGCCCGCGAGTTGATCGCCGCCGGCATCGTCGACGAGGTGGTGCAGAGCGCAGAGCTCGAGAAGGGGGTGGACCAGGCGATGGAGACACACCTGGTCGACGCCGTGGTGGGGCGTCTGCACGAGAGTGACGAGCTGTGGCGGTTGGTAGCGGAGATCGCCGAGAGCCCCGCGGTCACGGACGCGATCGGCCGTCAGGGGGTCGGCTTCGCCGGCCAGGTCGCCGGCCAGGTGCGTGCGGAGTCCGAGCGCGCGGACGACGGCCTCGAGCGGCTGGCCCGCCGGCTTCTGGGCCGGTCTCCCAGGCCGGCCGTTGAATAACTACGCCGGACTGGTGACGCGGGCCCTCGCCTTCGCCATCGACGCCGCGATCGTCGACCTCACCGGGATCGCCGTGGGCGTGGTGGTGGGCCTCGCGCTCTCGGTGCTGAACACCCCGGACGACGTCGACAAGGCGCTGCTCGCCGCCGGCGGCGTGATCTTCGTGCTGTGGACCGTGGGCTACTTCGTCGTCTTCTGGTCGGCCACCGGGGAGACCCCGGGCAACCGTGTCATGCGCATTCGCGTCCAGTGCCCTGACGGCCGGACCCTCACGCGGCGCACGGCAGCGCTCAGGCTGGTTGCCCTGGGCCTGGCCGCCATTCCCCTGCTCGCGGGGTTCGTGCCCGTGCTGTTCGACCGCCACCGCCGCGCCCTGCAGGACTTCGTGGCCCGGAGCGTGGTCGTCCGGGTGCCGGGGTGAGCCGCCGGCCCGGCCTGCCGCAGGTGTGGCGCACGCTCGTGGTGCTGCTGGTGACGGCGGGCGCGCTGATGCTCCTCAGCGACCTGCTGGCCGGGTTCGATGTCAAGGACTTCGGCTGGGCGCTGGTGACCGCCGTGGTGATCGGTCTGGTCAACGCGCTCGTGTGGCCGCTGCTGATCCGGGTGGCGCTGCCCTTCACCGTGCTCACACTGGGGCTCGGGGTGCTCTTGCTCAACGGAGCGGTCGTGGCGGGGATCGCCGCGCTGGAGCCGGGCGTCGAGGTAACCCGGCCGGGCGTGGGAGTTGTGGTGGCGTTCGGGCTCACGGTGGTCAACACAGCCGTCACGTCGCTGCTCGCCATCGACGACGAGGACTTCTGGTACCGCAACGTGGTGCGCCGCCAGGCCGCGCGCCACCGGGCCGGGGGCGACTTCGACGTCCCGGGGGTCTACTTCCTGGAGATCGACGGCCTCGGCCACGACGTCCTGCAGCGCGCCATCCGGGACGGGAACGCGCCGAACCTGGCCCGCTGGCTTCGCGAGGGAAGCCACCGGCTGATGGCCTGGGAGACGGACTGGTCCTCGCAGACCGGCGCGTGCCAGGCAGGCTTGCTGCACGGCGACAACGACGACATACCGGCCTTCCGCTGGTGGGAGAAGGACCGCGGTGCCGCAATCGTGACCAACCACCCCCGCGACGCCGCCGAGATCGAGCGGCGCCACTCCGACGGCCGCGGCCTGCTGCACGAGGACGGGGCCAGCCGGGCGAACATCGTGTCGGGCGACGCGGCCCACACGCTGCTCACGATGAGCACCGTGCTCGACCGCCACCGCGAGGGCCGCATCGGCGAGGACTACTTCGCCTACTTCGCCAACCCCTACAACGTCACCCGGACCATCGCCTTGACGATCGCCGACATCGTCCAGGAGCGCTGGTTCGCCGCACAGCAACGGCGACGCGACGTGCGACCCAGGATCGAACGCGACCGCAAGTACGCGATGGTCCGCGCCTGGGGGACCGTGATCCAGACCGACCTCCAGGTGCAGGCCGTCATCTCCGATCTCTACGCCGGCCGGCCGGTGGGCTACTCGACCTTCCTGGCCTACGACGAGGTGGCCCACCACTCCGGCGTGGAGCGCGCAGACGCTCTCTCGGTCCTGCGCAAGGTCGACCGCCGGATCGGACGCATCGTGGCCGCCGCACGCGACGCACCGCGGCCGTACTGCTTCGTCGTCCTCTCCGACCACGGCCAGTCCCAGGGCGAGACCTTCCTGGACCGTTACGGCGTGTCGCTCGAGGACCTGGTGCAGGAGGCCACCGCCGCCACTCACGTCGAGGCCTCGGCGGCCCGGAGCAACGAGGCTCCGGCCTACCTCAGCGCCTCGCTCACCGAGGGCCTCGGCCGGGGCCGCGAGGACGACGAGAAGAGGGATGACGGCGAGGTGCCCGAGCTGTCGGTCATGGCCTCCGGCTGCCTCGGCCTCGTGTCGTTTCCGCGCGAGCCCGGCAGGGTGACGCTCGAGCGCATCCAGGAGAGGTGGCCCGAGCTGATCCCCACGCTGCGGAAGCACCCCGGGGTCGGGTTCCTGCTCGTGCGCTCCGAGCGCGACGGAGCCGTCGTCCTCGGGCCGGGCGGCATCCGGTTCCTCGACGACGAACGGGTGGAGGGAGAGGACCCCCTCGCTGCGTTCCCGCCCACCGCCGCCCGCCACGTGCGCCGCACCGACGGCTTCCCGCACTGCCCGGACATCGTCGTGAACAGCACCTACTGGCCGGCGACCGACGAGGTGGCCGCGTTCGAGGAGCTGGTCGGCTCACACGGCGGAATGGGCGGCGGACAGTCCCGGCCCTTCGCGATGGTCCCGTCGGAGTGGGCCGAGCCGGAGGAGCCGGTGGTCGGGGCCGAGGCGATGCACCGCCACTTCAGGCGGTGGCTCGCCGGGTTGGGCCACAGCAGCTACTCGGTTTCCTCAGCCGGAAAGGGCGAGCTGGTCTCCGGGCTCCAGGACGCTGACCGCGACTCCTGACCCCCCTTCGGAGACCAGCTCCTCGAACCTCCGCGCCGGGCGGTCGGGTTCGGGCAGCCACGCTCGCGGCGCCGCGTAGGTGCCCCAGTGGATGGGAACGGCCCTCTCCGGCCTGATCAGCGCTGCCGCGCGTGCGGCGCGCTCGGGGGTCAGGTGGCCGCGCGGGAGTCGCTTGCCCCAGCCCCACACGGGCAGCAGGGCGACGTCGAGGCGGCCGAGCTCGCCCATCCCGGGGAACAGGTCGGTGTCGCCCGCGAAGTACAGCCGGCTCGGGCCCTCGACCACGAAGCCCAACGAGGGCATGTGCCGCCCGAGCGGGATGCGCCGCCCGTCGTGCTCGGCGTGGGTGGCCACCACGTCGACTGCTCCTAGGGTCACGCGGTCCCCCGCCTCGAGCTCGTGCACGGTGGCTGCCGGGAGCGCGCGCCCCACCAGCCGGCCGCAGCCTCGGGGGACCAGGACCGGGCCCTCCACGTCCAGCGCCTTCAGGGAGGGCAGGTCGAGGTGATCGCGGTGAGCGTGCGAGACGAGCACGGCGCTGAGGGGCGAGAACAGCTCGCGGGCGGGGAGAGGGGCGCGTCGGCTGATGTGGGCCACTCGCTCGCGCAGCAGGGGGTCGGTGAGCAGGCGCTCGCCGCCGGTCTCGATCAGGGCGGTGGCGTGTCCCGCCCAGGTGAGTCGCTCCTCCCCGCCGATCAGCTCGCGATGTTGCTGATCACGAGGGCGATGAACAGCGCGAGCACGAGCTCGTTGACGATCCAGGCGTTCTGGGTCATCCAGTTGCGCGCCTTCGGGAGGTAGGGCTCGGCCCGCGAGCCCAGGATGAGGAGCGTCAGGGCCGGCAGGGCCAGGAACAGCAGCGTGAGCCCGAGGAAGGCGAGGAAGTACCAGAGGGGGTGGCCCTTGGCCTCGAGGTAGGACCCGACGGAGACCGACGTCACGAGGTCACTCGGGAAGACGCCGAGCAGCAGGAAGCCGAGTATGAAGGCAAAGCGCGTGCTGGCCGTCTGCAGCTTGCCCATCCACTTGGGCGGCTCCGCCGTCTTGCGCGTGAGGAAGGTGTGGATCACCGCGAACAGGAGCAGCGCAAGGATGATCCAGTAGAGGGTTTTGTCCGACGTGCCCTCGTTCGAGGCGCCGCTGCTCAGCAGGAACGCGGCGGAGACGATGATGCTGATCGAGATCCCCGCGCCGGCGATGTAGGCCGCAGAGGTGGGCCGCCAGTGGTCGCTGGTGGCAAAGAAGATGGAGCTGAGGATCTGCGGGCCCGCGACCATCACGAACGCCAAAACGACGACTTCCATGCTCCCCATACTGCGGGACTTCGGCCCTGGCGCCACCTGGGAGCCATGCCTCAGGTCGTGGTGCCTGCACCTTGTCGGCTCTCAGCCGCCGAAGTCTCCGGCCTCGATGAGATCGCGCTCCAACGCTGCGGCGAACGCGTCGGCCTCTTGAGAGCGCCATGCGAAGTGGAGCCGGTCGGCCTCGCTCTCGATCTCCCGCTGGGCGCGATCGAGCCGCCGGTCGAAGCGCTGCACTGAGTCGTCGGGGAAGCGCCCACGGCGGCGAACACCACACCCTCCGCAGCGCAGCTCCACCCACCAGTGGTGCTGATCGGCCTCGCGCCAGCGCACGGGATGAACCAGGTCGCGGCCGCAGCCGCGACAGACCTCGAGCTGGTCCGGCGGGCTCTGCCGCTGGCGTGCTCGGAAACGGAACACCCGGACAGGTTGTTTGCCCGGTCGAGTGCGGGCAATGGTGCAGGGACGTGTCCCGCCGGGTGTACACGCACGGTTGCCTCTGCCGCTTCATGGTGGGAGGGTCACCGGGATGACCGCCCTGGGGTCCCCCTGAGCCCGGACGAGGCCCGCGCACTCGCGGAGGCGGCGCACGCCGGCCAGTTGGAGCCCACGGGCGCGCCGTTGATCGCCCACGTCCGCCGTGTGGCGTTCGCGAGTCCGCCCTTCGCTCGCAACGTGGGCTGGCTGCACGAGGTGCTCGAGTGGACGACGGTCCCCGAGGAGGAGCTGCTTGACGCTGGGGTGTCCGACGACGAGCTTCGTGCGCTGCGGCTGCTCACCCGGCCGGCTCCCAACCAGGACGAGATGGGCTACCTGTCCCACGTGAACCGGATCCTGGGGGCGTCAGGTGGCGCAGGTGCACTCGCCCGCGCGGTCAAGCGGGCCGATCTGGAGGATCGTCTCGAGCACCCTCGGCGGCATGTGGACACCGGGTCCCCGCCCTACCGGCGGGCCCTCGCCCTGCTGGCGAACTAGCCCCTCCGCGAGGCCAGCAGCGCGGCGTCGGCACGCCGGATGAGCCCCTCTGGCGTGTCGTCGTCCCGCAGCTGGGTGTAGCCGATGCTCACGGAGTTGCCCGCCGCTCCGTTGAGGTCCGCGTTGAGACCGCCGAAGCGTCGGCGGGCTTCATCGGCGCTGACGCTGGGCAGGACGCACAGGAACTCGTCGCCTCCCACCCGGATCAGGAGGTCGTACGAGCGCATGTGTCGACGCAGCCCCGCGGCCACCGCTCGCAGGACGGCGTCCCCCGCTTCGTGACCGCGGCTGTCGTTTATCGCCTTCAGGCCGTCCACGTCGACGTAGGCGGCGATGAGGCCGGTGCCCTCGCGCCGCGCACGCTTCATCTCGTTCTCGAGCTCCTCGAGTCCCACTCCCCGGCGCCGCGCGCCCGTGAGCTCGTCGGTGCCTGCCAGCTCGCGGTCGCGGGCGGCCCGCTCGCGATCCTCGGCCGCCTGGGCGCGGTCGCGGGCTGCTTGGACGCGGTCGCGAGCCGCGCGGTCGCGGTCATCCGCGGCGCGGACGCGCGTGGCCCGCGCACGGGCGCGAAGCTCCTCCAGCCGGAGCGTGTGGCGGTCGAAGACGTCGTCCCTGGCGTCGATCCGCGCAGCCTCCTGGTCGCGCTGGCGGGCGATCTCGTCGCGAAGCTTCGAGAGCTCGTCGCGCCGCTTGGCCGAGCGGTCCCGATCGTCGCCGGCGACGTCGCGCAGGGCGGCGATCTGCTCGCGCTCCCGCGTCGTCTCCATGCGCGCTGCGGTGGCCTTGATCCTTCCCTCACGGTTGCCACCGGCCTCGGCCTCCCGGTCGGAGACGGCCTGGTCCTCTTCCGAGGCCAGCTGGTCCCGGTCGCTGAGCGTCTGATCGCGATCGCCGAGCGTCTGCTCCTGATCGGCGAGCGTCTGGTCTGCGTCGCTCAGTTCTTGCTCGGCGCTGTCCTGACCTACCCCGGTCTGGGGATCACGGTCGTCCATTCGCATTTCCTCTCACCCCCGTCGAACCAGTCCCTCACGGGCCCTTCGACGCCGGCTCTCCGAGCATGGTAACCGGTAAGCGCTCCTGGAACGCCCCGACCAGGATTCGAACCTGGGGCCTACTCCTTAGGAGGGAGTCGCTCTATCCAGCTGAGCTATCGGGGCCGCAGAGCAGCGTACTTCGCCGCTACTCGTCTTCGTAGAGCGGCTCGGCCGCCAGCTCCGCGCCCTTGGGCCCATAGAGGCGGACCTCGACGTAGTCGCCGGTGAAGCGGTCGAGCGAGATCAGCGTGAAGCGGTCGGAGATCAGCTCGCACTGGTCGGTGGTGGTGGGGCCGAGCTCAGCGGTCGCCACGACGCCGTTCGGCACCATGGCCACGCCCCAGACCAGGGTCATCGTGCCACGGCGCCCCTCGCTCGCCCTCCAGTGCCCGATCTCCTCGTCGGAGAGGTCGAGCTGCCAGTCGGGGTTCTTGTCGGCGGTGTCCTCGGTGTAGTTGGCCTGGGCTTCGAACTTCGCTGCCTGCGCGCCCTCGTGCTCGCGCCGCCAGGAGACGTAGCCGAACAGCTCGCCCCCGCCCTCGGACGCGACGGTCAGCGGAAGGTAGGTCCGCCCGTTCCAGCTGCGCTCGGGAAACCAGACGGGCTCGGCCCCAGCGGCCGGTTCCTCGCCGACGTCGGCGCAGCTGTCGCGAAAGTGGCCGAGCAGGGTCTCCGCCCAGCGGCCGTAGGGCAGCGGCTCCTGCGGCGGCTGGGCGACGTACCTGGGGACGGGGCGCTCGGAAGGCGGCATGGAGCGCGGAAGCTACAACAGGGGACGAGGACTATCCCCGCGCTATCCGCTCTCGCGCAGGCGCCGGGCGGCCGACTCGGGGGGCAGCACGTTGAGGTGCACACCGGTGCCCAGCTCGAGCCCGGCGAGGTGCGCCAGGCGGGGCAGGACCTCGATCCGCCAGCAGAAGTGCTCGGCGCCGCGGGGCGCGGTGCGAACCCACATGTTCAGCGGCGGCAGGCCGCCGAGCGCGTCGCGCAGGCGCGCCAGGGCCGCATGCAGCAGCCCGGCGCCCAGCGGGCCCTCGTCCTCGAAGCGGGCGGCAGGACGGCGGGGTACGAGCTGCATGTGGAAGGGCACCCGCGAGGCGAAGGGGCACAGCAGCACCGCCTCGGAGTCGACGGTCACCACGCGCTCGCGGCGGCGCACCTCCTCCTGCAGCACGTCCTCGAGCAGGTTGCGGCCCTCGGTGCGGTCGGAGTAGGCGGTGAAGCGCTCGCGCTCCCGGGCGATCTGGGCGGGCACAAATCCGAGGGCGTAGAGCTGCGAGTGGGTGTGCGGCAGCGAGGCGCCCGCTTCTCGGCCCTCGTTGACGATCAGGTGCGCGTAGGAGCTATCCGCGTGGGCGTTCATCCGCCGCCGCCACATCGCCATCGCACGCTCGACCTGCTCGGGCCCGACCTCGCTCAGCGACCACACGGAGTCGGGCGCGTTGACGATCACCTCGTGTGCGCCGGCCGCGGGCCGCGTGGCGAACAGCTCGGGCTGGCCGCGCCCGGAGGCCAGCGGGTCCTCGCCACCCTCGTCCACCACCTCCGCGAGTGCGGGAAAGAGGTTGGGTACCACGCGCACCGTCCACGGGTCGCCGTCGCGGTCCAGCTCGGGAGGGGTGTGGTCCTCGTGGCCGGGGGCGAAGGGGTCGCCGTCGACGTCGATGGGCGGCCGCTTCGCCGGGGGCAGGAACGCCCCAGGCCGCTCGGATCGCTCCCCGGCGACGATGACCCGCAGCCCCGAGAGGGGGTCGGTGCGCAGCTCAGGCAAGGCGCTTGTCCATCGCCACGTGTTCGATGCCCTCCTCGACGAAGACGTCGCCGCGCTCGGTGTAGCCGTCCCGCAGGTAGAGCTCGCGGGCGGGCAGCTGGGCGTGGAGGTCGATGAGGCGGGCACCGGCCGCGCTCGCCTGGCGGTCGGCCTCCGCCAGCAGCGCGGCGCCGAGGCCCTCGCGGCGCCGGGAGCGCAGGACGGCGAGGCGGCCGAGCCGCGCCTGCGCGCCGTGCAGCACCAGCCGGCAGGTGCCCACCACCTCCCCGTCGTCCACGGCCACCAGGTGCAGCGCCTCGTGGTCGCGGCCGTCGCGGTCGGCCGCAGGGTCGACGCCCTGCTCGACAGCGAACACGCGCTCGCGGAGGTCGAGGGCGGCGCTCACCTCGCGGTCGTCGAATGCGGGACGTACTTCAGCGCGCGTAGCGGCCGATGTCCTCGGAGAGCTTCCTCTCGCTCGCGTACCCACCCTGCTTGAGATACACGAGCTTTCCCGCTCTGTCGTAGAAAGCGGTGGCCGGGAACGCCACCTTGCCGTTGAACAGCCCGGCGATGTCCTGCTCGGGGTCGCTGTAGCTGGGGTAGGGCACGGGCTCCTCGCGGAGGAACTCGCGGGCATCGGACTCGACGTCCTGGGCGTCCACGCCGAGGAACGCGACCTTGCCCTTGCGCTGCTCGGCCTGACGCGCGAGGAACGGGAACTCGGCGCGGCACGGGCTGCACCACGACGCCCACTTGTTGACCACCACCGGCTTGCCCCTCAGCTCGCGCAGCTCGCGCTGGAATGCGGGCTTGCCGCCGCTCCGGAGCTGGACCGAGCCTGCCGGGGCCTTGGCCCGGCCGTCACCGGAGTCGGCCCCGCAACCCGCAACGACCGCGGCACAGGCGAAAAGGGCAAGCACCCTGACCATCGCCCGAAAGGGTGACAGACCCCGAAACTGGTTCTGCGGTGCTTTAATAGGGACCAACACCGCCCGCGGAGGGGCGGTGCCAGCGTCGCCCCGGATCCCGGTGGCGACGACCTAGAAGGCCGGACCCCGCCGCTCCTCTCGCATCGTTCCTTCGAAGCGCAGTAGCGGCTCGGTCCGACTCCTCATCCGAAGAGACAGGCTCAAGTGGCTGACAGCCATCAGCAGACCGCAGAGGTGCCGGTGACCGGCGCCGAGCTCAAACGCGCCGAGCGATTCGCTCGCGAGTCCTTCGTGCTCGAAGGAGAGGATCCGGCGGTCGCCCTCGCCCCCGGGACAGCTCGGCGCCGTGCCCTGGATGCAGCGCTCGCCGAGATCGGGCAGGGCCGCGAGGACCCCTCGCTGGCCTGGCGCCGCGAGTATTCGCTCATGCTGGGCCTGGAGCGCCTGCTCGCCGAGGACGAGCCGCACCTGGCCGACGGCACGACGCTCTCGGCCCACCAGGTGGACGCCCTCTCGGGCACGCTGATCGCCCTGACCTCGGACATCCAGGAGTCGGCCTCTCGCAACGGCAGCAGCCCAGCTGAGGATCCGGAGCCGTTGCCGGCCACCGATCCCGAGCCGGAGCTCGAGCTGGAAGACGAGGACGACGATGAGGAGGACGAGGACGACGAGGAGCCCGTCGGGGACGACCGGGTCGACGACGACGAGGAGCCCGTCGATTGGGACCCGGACGCCGAGTCCGACGAGGTCGACGAGGAGGCCGCTCCGACCGACGACCCCGGCGCCGATCGCCGCTTCTGGTTCGAGCACGCCACCGGCGCCGGCAAGACCGTCGCCGCCATGGGCTTCGTCGAGGCCTCGCGCACCGGCGGCGTCCTGATCCTCACCCACCGCCGCAACCTGGTCGAGCAGTTCCAGGAGGAGCTGCGCACGCGCGGCTACCGCGGCCGCGGTAGCGCCCCGCTGTTGGGCCGCAACGGCGACGAGCCAGATGCCGGCGGCCCAGTCACCGTCGAGACCTACCAGTGGTTCGTGCGCAACGCCGGCAAGGTCTCGGACGCCTACACGGTCGTCATCTGCGACGAGGCGCACACCGCGCTGGGCGAGAAGACCAGCGCTGCCATCCGCCAGTGGACCGGTCCCGTCTTCGTCGGCATGACCGCCACCGGCGCGCTCATCGCCCGCCACGTCACCGATCTCTTCCCCACCCAGACCTCTCGCTTCGACCTGGCGCAGGCCGCCCGGCGCGGCGTCATCTCGGCGCTGCGCTGCGTACGCATCCCCCCCGGCGTTGGCGTGCGCTCGATCGCCAACGTGCCCCTGCGCCGCGGGGAAGTCGACCAGGACTTCGACCAGGAAGAGCTGGCCGAGCTGCTCGACCAGGCGCCGTTCAACATCGCGGTCGCCGACCTCTACAAGGTGCGCTTCCGGGACGTGCCCGGCGTGGTCTACGCCGCGGGCGTGCGCCACGCGCACAACGTGGCCGACGCGATGCAGGCCGCAGGGATCAAGGCCAAGGCCGTCTCGGGCGAGACGCCCAAGCGCGAGCTGACGCGCACCCTCGCCTCCTACGAGCGCGGCGACATCGACGTGCTCGTCAACGCGCAGCTGCTGGCCGAGGGCTGGAACTCGCCGCGCGCCACCGTCTGCATGCACCTGGCGCCCACCGCCTCACGGCGCGTCTACCAGCAGCGCGTCGGCCGTGTGACGCGCCGCACCCCCGGCAAGGAAGCGGGCATCGTCGTGGACTTCGTCCACCCGGCGACCACCAACGACGACCCGGTGGTGACCCTCCACTCGCTGCTCGATCGCGACGTCTACCGCGGCGGCGCCATCGTGGTTGGCCCGGTTCGCCGCGGCCGCGGGCGCAGGCTGCGGGTCGAGCGCCGCGTCCTGCCGGTGACCGCCGACCCCGACCGTCGCGCGCAGGTCTTCGAGCGCGAGCTGTGGCGGATCGCCGTCGAGCACCTGTCCTGGAACGAGCAGCACGTCTGGGCCGCCCTGGCCGGAGCCCGGGTGGCCTCGAACAACTGGCGGCGCGCCCGGGCCATGCTCCACTTCGACCAGACCGGCGAGCTACGCCGCCGCTTCCTGCTCACCTGCCTGCAGCGCAACCGCAACTCGCAGCTGCGCCAGCGCGCGCTGACCGAGGTCGGCAACCTGCGCGATCCCGAGGCCTTCGCCGAGGCCGTCGAGCTGGTCGGGACCTGGGCGCGCGACGAGCGCCGCGAGGGCGTGAAGATCATGCTCCAGGCCCTGGCCGAGCGCCAGATAGGCCGCCGCGATCAGGCCTCGCGCTGGACCTGGGATCTCGCCGAGTTCACCCAGGACGTGCACGAGGAGTACGCCGTGCAGCGCTGGCCGGAGACCAAGCGCCTGCTCGGACTGCTGGTCAACTCCTCCGGCGCCGCACACGCCCGCAACGCCAGGCGCATCGTGCAGGCGGCCCGAAAGCAGGACCGCCGCCTGGCGGCCGCGCTCCTGGCTGCCGCGCGCACCCACACGCCCGAGGCCCGGCAGCTCATTGACGGCGCCCGCACCCGGATGGCCCGAAAGCCCTCGGCGCTGGCCCGCGAGCTGCTGCGCAACTTCCCCAAGGGGCGCCGTCGGCGCGGCGGACGCCGCCGGCGCCGCAAGGGCGGCGGAGGCGAGGGGGGCAACGGCGCGGGCAAGGTCGACGCCGCCAAGCAGCCGAAGGTCCTGGAGACCCAGGAGACGGGCGGCGAGGAGACCGCCGGCCCCGAGCGCGACGCGGCGTAACGATCGACCGGCCGACGCGCGGCTAGCCGGCCGGTGGAATGGGGTGGTCCGAGCGGATCACCACGCGTGTGCCCTCGCCGCGTGGCCGCGTCCCTGGACGGCCACCGCGAGGTCGTTCTCGGCGGCGTGGCGCACGGTGCCAGCGACCTCCTCGGCGCTCTCGGGCACGACGACCAGATCGGGACGCTGGTCGACCGCCAGGTTCCGGGCCCGGCGGGCCTCGTCCCAGCCGGCATCGTCGGGATGGATCGCGTGGGCCGGCACGGTCAGCTCCCTATGTGTACTTCACCGGCGTCAAGGGCGACCTGCCCGTCGTCGGTGTCGACCAGGAGCGCGCCCGACCTGTCGACCCCCGCCCCTACTCCCCGCCCGCCGTCCCAGCGCAGCTGGCGGCCCCGCAGCGCGTCGCGCTCGGACCAGGCCGCGAGAACCGTGTCCCGCGGGTCCTCCAGCCGGGACTCCAGGGTGGCGAGCACGGTTTCCAGCATTGCCTCGCGCGACGGCGAGCGACGGGCGGCGATCTCCAGCGAGGTGGCGATCTCGCGCAACTCGTCGGGGAGTTGGTCCGCGGTCGTGGAGACGTTCAGGCCCACGCCGAGCACGGCCCAGCCCTCCTGCGGGCGGCCCTCCACGAGGATGCCCGCCACCTTTCGGCCGTCGATCCAGACGTCGTTGGGCCATTTGATCGCGCAGTTGACCCCGGCCGCCTCGCAGGCCTCGGCCACCGCGACCGAGGCCACCAGCGGCAGCAGCTCGTCGAACTCGCGCAGCACCAGGGAGGCGAGTATCGACGTGCCCGCCGGCGCACTCCACGCTCGTCCCTGGCGCCCGCGCCCCGCGCTCTGCTCGTCCGCGGTGACCAGCGTCCCGTGCGGCGCACCGGCGGCGGCCAGCTCCTTCGCGCGCTCGTTGGTGGAGCCGACCAGGCGGTGATGAAGGCGGGGAAGGCCGAGCACGGTCAGCCCTCGGACCGCAGCCGGACCTCGTCCCCGGGCGTGAGCCCGAGCTCGGTGCCGGCGTCGCCGCGGTTCACCGCGATCGCGAGCGAGCGGTAGGCGTCCTCGTAGACCAGAACGTCGCCGCTCGCCACGTCGGCGAAGGTCTGCGTGAAGGTGGCGGGGCGCCCCTCGCCCCGGATCTCCAGCCCCACGGGGCGGCCCAGCGTCAGGCCGGTGCCTGCGAGCCCGTCGTGGCCGACGTTCAGAGCGGCGTTCCCGAAGCGGTCGAGGCTCAGGACGTGGGCGACCAGCGTGCGGCCCTCGGTTCGCGCCCGAGGCAGGTCGAGCGCCTGCAGCTGGTCGGGCTCGACCCGTTCGCCCGCGTCGGCCAGCTCGGCGCCGGTCGCCAGCCGGGCGGCGACCGGAGCGAAGAGGTCGCGGCCGTGGAAGGTGGCGCTGACCGGCTCCAGCCGATGAGGCGAGCGCGTCACGTCGACCGCCTCCACCACCCCACCGAAGCGCTCCCAGGCCAGGCTGAGCAGCCCGTTGTCGGGACCCACGAGCAGACGGTCCTCCTCCGCGCAGCGCACGGCCAGGGCGCGCCGCTCGGTCCCCACCTGCGGGTCCACGACGGCCACATGCACGCCGGTAGGGACGTAGGGCAGGGCGCGCGCAAGCACCAAGGCGGCGCGCTGCACGCCGTAGTGCGGCATGCCGTGGCTGATGTCGATCACCCGCGCCTCGGGGGCGATGCCCGCGATCACGCCGTGCATCACCCCGACGAAGTCGTCCTCGTGGCCGTAGTCGGTGAGCAGGGAGACGATCACCGCAGCAGGGCCTCCACCAGCCCGTCCAGGTCATGCCTGGTCGCCTCCACCCCGACCGCGAGGCCGTGCTCGCGCGCGGTAGCGCTGGTCACCGGGCCGATGGAGACCACCCGCGGGCCAGGCGGAAGCTCGCCGTCGAGCGCCTGCATGAGGAAGCGCACGGTCGAGGAGGCGGTGAACGTCACGTCGGTGGCCCGGGCCAGCGCGGCGCGCTCCTCCTCCCCGAGCGGCTCGGCCACGGTTTCGTAGAGCGCCACCACGTCCACCTCGGCGCCGCGCTCGCGCAGGGCGTCGGGCAGCACGTCGCGGGCCTCCTCGGCGCGGGCCACCAGCACCCGCCGCCCATCCACCTCCAGGTCCTCCAGCGACTCGACCAGCGACTCGGCGATCGAGCGCGGCGGGACCACGTCGGGGCGTAGGCCCCGCTCTCCCAGCGCCGCCGCCGTCCCGGGACCGATCGCGGCAAGCGTGGCCCCGGCCAGCGAGCGCGCGTCCTTGCCGTGCGCCGCCAGGCCTTCGAGCAGCAGCTCGGCGCCGTTCGGGCTCGTCAGGCAGACGAGCGGGTAGCTCTCGATCTCGGCCAACGCGATGGGCGGGGGCTTGGGCACGATTCGTATCGCCGGCGTCTCGACCACCTCGGCACCCAGGTCCCGCAGGCGCCGCGCGAGCTCGCTGGCCTGGGCCCGCGCTCGCGTGACGGCGATCGTCCGCCCGTGCAGCGGCCGCTGTTCCAGCCACGTCAGGTCCAGCCCCGCGACCTCACCGACCACCGTCACCGCCGGCGGCCCGACATCCGCTTCGGCCACCCGGGCCGAGAGCTCGGAGAGCGGGGCCCTGACCGCCCGCTGAGTGGGAAGCGTGCCCTGGGCCACGACCGCGGCGGGCTCCTCGGCAGGCCGGCCGGTGGCGATCAGCCGCTCGACGATCTTGGGCAGGTTCTTCACGCCCATGTAGAAGACGAGCGTCCCGGGGAAGGCGGCGAGGGCGGGCCAGTCGATGGCGGTCTCGGGCTTTTCGGGGTCCTCGTGCCCGGTCACGAAGGCCACGGCGGAGGCCGCGTCGCGGTGGGTGACGGGGATGCCGGCGTAGGCGGGCGCCGCAACCCCGGCGGTCACGCCCGGCACCACCTCGAAGCGCACGTCGGCGGCATCGAGCGCGGCCGCCTCCTCGCCGCCGCGGCCGAACACGAACGGGTCCCCTCCCTTGAGCCGCACGACGCGCTTGCCCGCCCGCGCCAGCTCCACCAGCCGTGCGTCGATCTGCTCCTGGGCCATGGCCACCGAGCCCGGCGCCTTGCCGACGTAGACCAGCTCGCAGTCCTCACGCGCACCCGCGAGCGAGCCGGCGGGGATCAGCCGGTCGTAGAGGATCGCGTCGGCCCGCGTGATCAGCTCGAGCGAGCGGGCCGTCATCAGGCCCGGGTCTCCGGGGCCGGCGCCGACCAGGTGAACGATGCCCAGGCTCACGCCGCCCCCTCGGCCTCGTCGAGGATCTCCCCGGCCCCGGCGGCCACGAGCCGCTCGGCCACCTGGCCGCCCAGGGCCGAGGGCTCGGCGGCCGAGCCCTCGTGCTCGTCGCGTACCCAGACGCTGCCGTCGGGCAGCCCGGCATAGGCCGTCAGGCGCAGGGCCTGGCCGTCGAGCCTGGCCAGGGCGCCCACCGGCGTGTCGCATGTCGCATCGAGTGCGGTGACAAGCGCGCGCTCGGCGGTGAGGCGCACCAGCGAGTCCGGGTCGGTGACCGAGGCGCCGGCCTCGGCTGCCGCAGAGTCGTCGGCGCGGGCCTCCAGCGCGATGCAGCCCTGGCCCGCGGCGGGCACCAGCTCGGTCATCGGGTTGCCCTCGTCCCGCCGCCCCAGCCGATCGAGCCCGGCGCAGGCCAGCACGATCGCCGCGTGCTCGCCCTCGGCCAGCTTGCGCAGGCGCGTGTCCACGTTGCCGCGCAGCTCGGCCACCTCGAGGTCGGGGCGCAGCGCCAGCAATTGCGAGCGCCGCCGGACGCTGGCCGTCCCCACCGAGGCGCCCTCGGGCAGATCGGTGAGCGAGGCGGCGCCGCACAACGCGTCACGGGCGTCGGCGCGGTCGGGCGCCCCCACCAGCGCCAGCCCCGCGGGGAGGGCGGCGGGCACGTCCTTGGCCGAGTGCACGGCCAGGTCGACCTCGCCGGTCAGCAATGCCTCCTCGAGCTCCTTGACGAAGCGGGCCTTGTCGCCCGTCGCGCCGCGGTCACCCGAGGTCTCGACCTCCACGATCTCGCCACCCCCCAGCAGGTCGGCCACCAGCCGCGCCTGGGCCAGCGCCAGGGCGCTGCCGCGGGTGCCGAGCCTCACCCGCGGCGGCGGCGGCGGGAGCCCAGCTCGGTCACCGAGGCGGCGGGGCGCTCCTCCGTCGAGGCCTCGAGCGCGAACAGCTCACGCACCGCCTGCACGTGGAGATAGGAGTCCTCCTCGCCCGCGCCGCCCTTGAGCCGGAGCGTGGGCTCGTGCAGCAGCCGGGCGACTATCGAGCGGGCCATGGCCTCCAGGCGCGCGCGGTCGGCCTCGGACATGGACTCCCAGCGGGGCTCGTTCTCGCGCAGCACCTGTTGCGCGATCGCCTCGCCCCGCTCGCGCAGCGCGGCCACCGTGGGCAGCACGTCCAGCCGCGCGAGGAACTGCTCAAAGCGCTCCACGTCGCCCTCCACCAGCGTCCGCGCCCGGGTGGCCTCGGCCTCGCGGGCCGAGACGTTGCGGTCCACCGCGCGCTGCAGGTCGTCCATGTCGTAGAGAGCGATGCCCGGCAGGTCGCGCACGGTCGGGTCGATGTCGCGCGGGACGGCGATGTCGATCAGCACCAGCGGCCGGCCGGCCCGCGCCGAGGCGACCAGCTGCAGCTCGTCGCGCCCGATGATCTGGTGCGGCGAGCCCGTGCTGCTGACCACGATGTCCGCGCGCTCGAGCTCCGCGGGCAGCTCGTCGAAGCGTACGGCGCCGCCGCCGAAGCGCGAGGCCAGCCCGATCGCCCGGTCGTAGTGGCGGTTGGCCACGAACACTGTCTGCACGCCGCGCTCGCTCAGGGCGCGAGCGGTCAACTCGCCGTTCTCACCGGCGCCGACGACCAGCACGCGGCGCTGGGAGAGGTCGCCGAGCATGTCCGCCGCCAGCTCCACCGCCACGCTGGACACGGACACCCGCGAGCGGCTCACGCCCGTGTTGGTGCGCACGCGCTTGCCCGTGGCCAGCGCCTCGCGGAACAGGCGGTTGGCGATCGGGCCGGTGGCGCCCTCCACCAGCGCCAGCTCGTAGGCGCGCTTGACCTGTCCCTGCACCTCGGCCTCGCCGACGATCATCGAGTCCAGCCCGGAGGCCACCTCGAACAGGTGGGAGACCGCCTCGCGGCCGTGCACGGAGTAGAGGTGGCCGAGCAGCTCGGTTGGCCTGATCTCGGCCTCGCGCGCCAGCACCGACAGCGTGACCGACTCGGCCTCGACGGGGTCGGCCGCCACCAGCACGATCTCGGTGCGGTTGCAGGTGGAGATGGCCACGGCTTCGTGCACCGCGTGGTGGCCCACGAGCTCGGCCATCACGCGCGCGGCGCGGCCCTCGGGCAGGGCGAGGCGCTCGCGCAGCGCCAGCGGCGCCGTCTTGTGCGAGGCGCCCAGTGTGATCAGCTCGGTGGTCATTTCTCGGAGGCCATCTCGTCGATCTCGCGGGCGATCCGGGCGATCTTCGCCCCCAGTATGGCCACGTAGATGAGGATCAGCGCCACGAACACAACGTAGGCGCCGGCCACGTACTTGCCCGCCTCGTCGAGCGGCAGGGCGGGCATCAGGAGGGCGCGGCGGCCAACCGCGTGCGCAGGCGCTTGAGGCTCATCGCGGCGTGCTTGGAGGTCAGCTCGAGCTTCCAGAGCGTCACGAACAGCAGGCTCATGGCGGCGAGGCAGACGAGGAAGGTCAGCCGCATCTCGCCTGGCAGGTCGCCGCCGGTCTGCGAGAGCACGCGCGGATGGGTAAAGCTCTCCGCGAGGCGGACCGCCGCGAAGTTGATCGGCACGAAGGCGCCGGCGGCGATGGCGAACACCGACGACGCTCGCGCCTGGCGCTCGGGGTCCTCGATCGAGAAGCGCAGCGGGTAGTAGACGCAGTAGAGCAGGAACACCACCAGGAAGGAGACCAGCACCGGCTCGTCCCACACCCACCAGTGGCCCCAGGAGGCCTTGGCCCAGATCGCCCCGGTAATCAGCACGCCCAGGCCGAGGATGATCGACATGTGGATGGCGACGTAGGAACGCATGTCCCACGAGGGCTCGCGTGAGCGCAGGTGCTTGATGGCCATGATGCCGCCGGCCACGAAGCCGCACAGCGCCACGATCGCCATCGGCACGTGCACGTAGAAGATCTTCTGGACGAAGCCCTGGTCGGCGTCGACCGGCGCGTAGAAGAAGACGAGCGCGAAGCCGACGACGGTCGCCACCACGGTGGCGATGGAGAGCGGCTTGAGGCCCCTTGCGTACGTCAATCGTCGAGGAGGTAGTCGAACACGGCCACTGACAGGAGTACGAACACCAGATCGTAGAGGCTGAGCAGCCCCAGCCAGCGGCCGAGGTCCTCGGGGCCCCCGTCACCGCTGAACAGCGGCTCGGTCGCGCCGGCCGCGGCGATCAGCAGCGGCGTCAGCAGGGGGAGCAGCATGAGCGGTACCACCAGCTCCCGCGCCCGCCCCTCGCTGGCAAGGGCGCTGACCAGCGCGCCGACGCTCGCCAGCCCGAGGTTGGCCAGGAGCAGGATCAACAGCAGCTCCGGCTGCAGCCCCGGCCCGAGCAGCAGCAGCGTGAAGGCCGGGAGTGCCACCAGCTCGACCAGCGCCAGGTAGACGAACAGCGCCGCCGCCTTGGCCAGGAACAGGCCGGTGCGGTCGGCGGGGGAGAGGAGGAGACCGTCGATGCCGCCCTGCTCGCGCTCGGCGGCGAACAGGCGCGTTACCCCGATGACCGAGGCCAACAGCAGCGTGACCCAGAGCACGCCGCTCGCCAACTCGCCGTCGAGCGAGTCGCGGTCCAGGCCGAAGTGGAACAGGACGAAGGCCGTGACGCTGAACAGCAGCATCGCCGGCACGGACTCCTTCGTCCTCGCCTCCAGGCGCAGGTCCTTGCGCAGGATCGCCGAGGCCGAGCGGATCACGCCGCACGCCCGTCCTCGAGCACCAGCACGTGATCGGCCTCGGCGCGGCCCTGCTCGACGTCGTGGGTCACCAGCACGCGCGTGCGCCCCGAGGCCCTCCCCAGCAGCGGCTCGAGCAGCTCGGCGGCGGCCGGGTCGAGCCCGGCTCGCGGCTCGTCGAGCAGGAGCAGCGGCGGGTCGTGAAGCACCGCCCGCGCGCTCGCCACGCGCTGCACCATCCCGCGCGAGAGCTCGCGCATCGGCTCCTCCGCGCGGCCCTCCATGCCCACCGCGGCCAGCAGCTCGCCCACGCGCTCCTCGCCCACCCGATGCAGGCGCGCGTGGTAGAGCAGGTTCTCGCGCGGGCTGAGGTCGCGGTAGAGCAGCGGCTCGTGGCCAAGGAGGCCCACGTTGCCGCGGACCTTCCAGGCCTCGTCCGGCAGCTCGGCCCCGAGCACTCGCGCCCGACCGCCGTGCGGGCGCAGTAGCGTGGCCAGCACCCTGAGCAGCGTGGTCTTGCCCGCGCCGTTGGGGCCCAGCACGGTGAGGGTCTCGCCCTCCCCGACGGTCGCGCTGATTCCGGCCAGGGCCACGCGCTCGCCGTAGCGGCGCTCCACGCACTCGAGCTCGATCGCCGCGTTCACCCGCGCGAAACCCTACGGCGGCGCCCGCTCGGCTATAAGTGGGAACAAGGCACACGCCGCGCAACGCCAGCGAGGAGAAGGAGGCGCGAAATGGCCGAGGTCAAGCCCATCCCGGACAACTATCCGCGGGTCACGCCATACCTACACGTGAACGGCGCCGCGGAGGCGATCGACTTCTACTGCCGGGTGCTCGGCGCTACCGAGCGTGCCCGTATGCCGGGCCCCGACGGCAAGCTCGGTCACGCGGAGATCGATGTCGGGGACGCCGTGATCATGCTCGCCGACGAGCACCCCGACTCCGGGGCGCTGGGACCGAAGACCGTGGGGGGCACCCCGGTGACCATCCACGTCTACGTGGAGGATGTCGACGCCGTCCACCAGGCCGCCCTCGACGCGGGCGCAACCGAGATGCGTGCCGTCGAGAACCAGTTCTACGGGGACCGCAGCGGCCAGTTCGAGGACCCGTTCGGCCACCACTGGAACATCGCCACGCACGTGGAGGACGTGCCGCCGGAGGAGATGGAGGAGCGAGCCGCCAAGGCCATGGCCGGCTAGCCCCGCTCCAGGGTCTCGGCCGCGTGCTTGATCGTGGGCTCGACGACCGGCCACGACTGGCCGATCGCCTTGGGGTTGCCGGGGAAGTTGACGATCAGCGTGCGGCCGCGCACCCCCGAGATGCCCCGCGTGAGGATTCCCAGCGGCGTGTGGCCGCGCGAGTCGGCCCGGATCGCCTCGGCCCAGCCGGGCGCCTCGCGGTCGATCACGTCGCGCGTCGCCTCGGGGGTCACGTCGTCGGGCGTCAGCCCGGTGCCGCCTGTGGTGAACACGAAGCGGGCGCCCTCCTCGTCGGCCAGCCGGCGCAGCGCGGCCGCGATCGCGGCGCGGTCGTCGGGGAGCAGCTCGTGGCTGACCTCGAGCCCGGCCGCGGTGCACAGCTCCACGAGCTGGTCGCCGGAACGGTCGTCGCCGCCTCGGCGGGCCAGCGAGCTGGACACCGTGATCACGCCGGCCCTCACCGCCGCCAGTCCTCCTTGCCGCCCGTCTTCTCCAGCAAGGTCACCGGCCCCACCTCCACGCCGCGCTCGATGCCCTTGACCATGTCGTAGACCGTCAGCGCAGCGACCGAGGCGGCGGTCATGGCCTCCATCTCGACGCCGGTCTCCGCGGTAGTGCGCGCCTCGGCCGTGAGCGTCACGCTGGACTCGCCCACCTCGATCGCAACGTCCACGTAGGAAAGCGGCAGCGGATGGCAGAGGGGGATCAGCTCGGCTGTCCGCTTGGCCGCCTGGATGCCGGCGATGCGTGCCACCGAGACGACGTCGCCCTTGGGCCCGTCGCCCCGGGCGACGGCGCCCGCGGTCTCGGGGCGCATGCGCACCTCGGCGCGAACGACTGCCCGCCGGTCGGTCGCGGCCTTGCCGCCCACGTCGACCATGCGGGCCCTCCCGGCATCGTCGAGGTGCGAGAGCTCGCTCACCGGGCGCCAGCCGCCGGCTGCATCACGCGTTCGGGGAGGCGACCCATGCCTGTCTGCGCCGAAGGGTGCGTGGCGGGGTCCAGGTAGCGCTCGATCGTCCGGTCGAGGCCGCGCCGGCGGGCGACGGAAGCGAGGGCGGGGAACAGCAGCCTCTGTACGAGATCGGGGGGCCGGCGAAAGCGGATCTCACGGCGAAAGCGGGTGGCCAAGAGGGCGCCGAGCAGTGGCGAAGGGCGTCCGTTCGCGTCGGCGTGCCCGTCGGCGCACAGGCCCCAGATCACCATGATGGCGCGCTCGAAGTCCAGCGCCGGCTCCACCCGGGTCCGCAGGCGCACCTCCTCCCCGCCGGGGTTCCACCAGTGGTGCCAGGTGCCTGGCGGCACGGTGAGCCGCTCGCCGGCAGCGAGCTCCCGCTCCTCTCCTTCGATCACGAAGCTGATCCGGCCGGCGCGGACCTCGAAGTGCTCCGCGCAGTGGTCGTGGAGGTGCTCGCCGCCCGGGACGAAGCCACCCCGCTCGACCGAGAAGTCCGAGATGATTCGCTCGCCGCCGGTCTCCTCGGCCGACTCGACGAGCATCGCCTTCTCCCCGGTGAGCGGGTTCCAGATGACGTCGCCGGCGCGCACGCTCGGAGCGTACGCGCCGTGACGCCTACAGGGCGCTGGCGGCGATCCAGAGGACCATCATCACCAGCATCGCCCCGGCGATCAGGATGGCGGCCAAAGCCTTGCCACGCCCTGACTGCGAGCGCTTGCGGGCCTGAACCCCCAACACGACCGCGGCGATGGCGAGAGGCAGTCCGAAGACGAAGCCTCCGCCGGGCAGATCCCAGGCCACGGTGGAGCCGGGGATCGCCAGGAGCGCGAGAGCCAAGGCGAGGCCGGGGCGCGCCCGCTGCTCTCCCAGGTCGACGGCTGAACGGCTGACTGTGGTGGACATGAGGTGATCTCCGATCTGTTGCTTTGGTTGCCTCAGGGGATGCGGCGGGAAGAGAGCGCGAAGCCGGCGAGCGACTGCGACACGTCATCGCTACCGCTCGTGTTGAAGGTCAGGTAGAACCAGCGCCGGGCGCTGTACCGGCGCTCGAGGTAGGCGGCGTCGAAGCCGTACTCCGCATCGACGCGGCGGCCGTCGCCGTCCTTGCTGTAGATGTCACCGCCGCCGACGAGCCCGATCCCCTCGACCCTCGAGTCGCCATAGTCCAGGCCGTTCGCGGTGTGCCAGTCACCGACGCCGGTCGAGATGAAGCGCACCTTTGAGGCCGAGCGGCGGCCCGAGAAGCCGATGATCATCTGCGAGCCGTAGGGCTGAGCACGGTAGGTCTCCCAGGTCTGCCTGCCGTGGCGCACGCGCTTCCACGGGCGGCTGTGGCCCAGTGGCTCGAGTCGCTTGACCTTGGCGCGGCTGTGGCCCAGCTTGACCCCGCCGATTGACTTGCCTGGCACGACCAGGGTGCGGTCGCGTGCCTGGGCGGGACTAGCGGCCAGGCCCAGGGTGGCCAGGAGGACGGTGATGATCAGGGATGTCTTGGTCTTCATGCCCCCATCCTCCGACGCGCTGCTGCCCCCGTCATCGGGGCTGCCACCAGACCTCCCTCAGTGCCTCTACTGAGAGCGCTTGAGGAAGGAGAGCACCGCCAGCACGCGCCGGTGGCCGTCCTCTTCCGCCGCGAGGTCGAGCTTGAGGAAGACGTTGCGCACATGGCTCTCGACCGTGCGCTCGGTTAGGAACAGGCGCCGGGCGACGCCCGCGTTGGTCAAGCCCTCGGCCATGAGCGACAGCACCTCGCGTTCGCGCTCGGAGAGCTCGTTCATACCCGCGTCAGCCGAGACGAGCCGCTGGACCACCTTCGGGTCCAACGCGGAGCCGCCCCGCGCGACCCGCTCCGCCGCCTCCATGAACTCGTCCACCTCGAGCACCCGGTCCTTCAGCAGATACCCGAAGCCACTCTGGGTCACGAGATCGGCGGCGCCCGCCGCCTCGACGTGCTGGGAGAGGACGAGTACTCCCACCTCGGGGTGGGCGTCGCGGATCCAGTGGGCGGCGCGGATGCCCTCGTCGGTGAAGGTGGGTGGCATGCGCACGTCCACCACCGCCAGGTCGGGGTGGTGCTCGCTCACGGCTCCGCGCAGGCGGTCGCCGTCGCCCACGGTGGCCACCACGTCGTGTCCTGCATCGCCGAACAGGCGGGCGAGGCCCTCTCGCAGCAGCGCCTGGTCCTCGGCGATCACTGTCCGCACGGGAACTCCGCCACCAGCGCGGTCCCGCGCCCCTCGGAGCTCTGCAGGTCCAGCTCTCCACCCAGCGCGGCCACCCGGTCCGCGAGGCCGACCAGGCCGGAGCCGCCGCCCGGCGCCGCGCCGCCCCGGCCGTCGTCCTCGACGCGCAACACCAGGCGCCCGTCGCTGCGGCGGGCCTGGAGGCGCACCTGCGACCCGCCGGCGTGCTTGACCGCATTGGTAAGGCCCTCGCTGGCCACGAAGTACGCCGCGGCCTCGAGGTCTGCGGAGAAGCGCTCAGAGGTGGCCGTGACCTCCGTGCGGATGGGCGCGCGGGCGGCCAGCTCCTCGAGCGCCGGGGCCAAGCCGTCGTCCAGCGCGGCCGGCCGCACGCCACTGGCGAGTTCCCGCAGCTCGGTTATGGCGTCGGTCAGGCCTGCGACCACCGAGTCCAGGGTCGCGCTGGCCTCACCCGCGCCGAGCTCGTGCTGCGCGTGCCGAAGCTCGAGCCCGAGGGAGATGAGCCGCTGCTGCGCGCCGTCGTGCAGGTCCCGCTCCAGCCGCCGCCGCTCCTCGAGGCCGGCCGACACGATGCGCGAGCGCGAGGCCTCGACTTCGGCCAGCTGGTGTCGGACCTCCACTCGCAGGCGTGCGATCTCGATGGCGAGGCCCGCGCGGACGATGAGGTCATCGAGCAGGGGGGAGGGACCGCTCGCCTGAGGCAAGTGCACGATCGTCGCCAGATGCAGCTCTCCCCGACGCACCGGAGTCCTCCCGGCCGGCTCGGCGGGCAGGACCGGTACGGGGTGGCCGGCGTCGTCGCCGTGCTGTCCCTCGGAGGGCAGCCAGAAGAACACGCGCAGGCTGGGGTCGGACACCGCGACGGCCAGCACAGCGCCCACCGCCTCGGGCTGGGCCCGGCCCTCGCGCAGCTCGGCGAGGAAGGCGTCGACCTGCCGATTTGCCTCGTAGCGCAGCCGGTCGAAGCGCCGGTCCACGAGCCGTTGCACGCGATCGCGCAGGGGCCGGAAGGCGAGCGTCACGGCCAGGGTGGCCGCCGCGGTCGCGGCGACCGAGCCCCCGCCCAGGACGATGCCGAGGACCAGCGCCACGGCGGCGAACGAGGTGCCCAGGCAGACCGTCAGAACGGCGTAGACCAGCGTGGCGCTGATCAGCCGGTCGATGTCGTAGAGGCGGTAGCGCAGGATCGCGACGCCGATGGCTCCCGGAATCGCGATCTCCACAAGGACCAGGCCGACGAAGGTCGCGATGCCCGGGGCGTCGCTGGGGTCGAGCGTGCCGAGGACGATGGAGAGCGGGATGAACGCTCCGGCCCAGGCAATCCACTTGATCTGGGTCCGCTGCTCGCCCTCGGCCCGCCGGAAGCGGACCACCAGGGCGCTCAACGCCAGCACGAACGCAATGACCATGCCGAGCAGGCCGAGCCCCTGCAGTGCACCGCTCGTCGCCCCCGGCAGCACGTCGAGCGGGCGGACGTGCTCGAAGGGCTCGTCGAGCCGGTCCCCCGAGAGCAGGCCGCCCAGCAGCGTGCAGGAGAACGCGACCACGGCTAGCGCCACCGCTGGCCGCCAGCGCCGCGACGGGAGGCGGCCGTCCGGGAAGACGAACGCCAGAGCGACGATGGCCGCGAACAGGAGCGGCCAGCCGTTGGTGTCCCATACGGCCGCGAGCCGCTCGCCGGGCAGGGCGCCCGGGTGCTCGGCGGAGTAGGCGGCCCAGCCCTCTGCGAGTCCTGACAGGACAAGGAGGAGGCCGTTCAGCATCAGTAGCCAACCGATGCGGTTGCCGGGCTGGCGGGCTGTGATCGCGAGGCCAACCCCGGTGGTGGTGAATACGGCGACCACCGCGAGCGCGTCGCCCCAGAATTCCTGGCGCTCGCCTGCCCCGGCCACGAGCATGAGCACGGCGAGGACTAGGGCCGCGATCAGGGCGCCAAGCGACCAAGCAAGCGTCTTCGAGCGCCGCACCGGGTCCATCTTCACCTCACCCCGGATCGGGGGCAACCGTGCTGGTACTGAACTACGCCGGCTGCGCAGTGCGCTGGGCCGCGGCGATCAGGTCGCGGACGGACCGCTCGTCGCCGGTGCGGAGGAGCTCGACTGGGTCGGGCTCGCCGTTCACGATCGATTCGAAGAAGACCTTGCGGTCCTGGTATGTGGGCAGGTTGCCCTTGGCCCAGCCACGCACCTCGTTGAGCAGCTCGGCGAGCCGCGCGTAGGGCTCGCCGTACTCGTCGGCGATCTCGGCCTTGATGCGCTTGGCCAGGGCGGGTGACGCGCCCGCCGTGGAGATGGCGATCGCCAGCGGTCCGGTGCGCACGATGGCGGGGAGGATGAAGTTGCACAGCGGCGGCACGTCGACGACGTTCACGAGCATCGCCCGCTTCTCCGCGTCCTCGTAGATCGCGATGTTCACGTCGGTGTCATCGGTCGAGGCGATGACCATGAACACGCCTTCCAGATCCTCGGGGCCGCCGTACTCGCGCCGCTCCCACGCGACGGAGCCCTCGCGCGCCAGCTCTCGAATGGCTTCATTGGCCTCGGGCGCGACAACGGTCACGTCGCCGTCGCAGGCCAGCAGGCCCTCGACCTTCTCCAGCGCGATCTCACCGCCGCCCACGACCAGGCAGCGCCGCCCGGTGAGCTTCAGGCATGCGATGTAGAAGGGCGTGTCGAGCATGCCCTGCACGCAGCTCTGGTCGCAGATGCCGCGCCTGAACTGGCACACGCATTCCTTGCCGGCGAAAGCTTGGGCAGGCATGGTCTGATCGATTCTAGGCCGCGTACCTTGGGGAGACGTGCCGGGCCTGTTCGACGACTCCTCCATGCTTCGCGTGGTGCACCGCGAGCGCGCGATCGCGCTGTCGGGCCCGCGCGCCCTGCTCATGCAAGCGGCGCATCCGCTCGCCGTCTCCGGCCTGCTCGCCCACTCGACCGCGATGGACGAGCCCTACGACCGCCTGGCCCGCACCGCCGAGGTGATGAGCACGATCGGCTTCGGCGAGGCGGAGGAGGCCGAGCGGATCACCTCTCACGTGCGCGCGATGCACGCGAAGGTCAGGGGCCGGCTGCGCGAGCCCACCGGCCGTTTCCCCGCGGGCACCCCGTACCGCGCCGACCAGCCCGACCTCCTGCTGTGGGTGCTGTTCACCCTGGTGGACTCCGGGGTGGTCGTCTACCGCAAGTACGTGCGCTCGATGTCGCGCACGGAGGAGGAGCGCTACTGGGAGGACTACAAGCTCGTGGGCAACCTGTTCGGCCTGGCCGACGCCGACATGCCCGACACGCTCGACGATCTGCACGACTACCGGCGCGAAATGCTCGAGGACGACACGCTGCTGGTGACCGACTGGGCGCGCAAGCGCGCCAAGGAGATCGTCATGGAGCCGCCGCTGCCCTGGGTGGCCCGGCCGCTGCTGGAGACGGCGAACTTCATCACCATCGCCCTGCTGCCGCGACGAATCCGCCGCGAGTACGGCTTCGCCCCGCTGCCGCCCGCGCCCGTGCGCAAGGCGCTGGTGGCCGGGGGGGCGGAGTACGTCAAGCGGGCAGTGATCCCCTTCCTGCCCGAGCGCCTGCGCTACGTGCCCGCCGCCCGCGCTGCGTGACCCGCACCCCCTTCGGGCGCGGCCATCGAGCGCGACCACGGCGAGCTCGCGCTGATCGCCCTTGCTGCGGTCCCGCTGCTCGCAGGCGCGGCCAACCTGCGGCCGGCGACCTAGCGCCCGGAGCGCAGGCCGGGCGTTGGCCGGCCGAGCACCGCCGCTCGATCCCCTAGCGCCGGAGCATGCGGGTGCCCACCCTCAGCAACGGCCCCAGGCCGCGGCGCAGCGCCGCCGGCTTGTCGTCGTCGCGCCCGTAGACGATCCGCGAGGCGGCCTCGAGTGCGCGCGCGAGGTGTTCGTCGTAGGGAAACCACCAGGCATCGCCGGTGTGCGACGGCTCCCAGCCCACCAGCCGGACCTGCACGCACTCGTGGAACCCCGCACGCGAGCGCAGGCGCCCCGAGCCCCAGTGCATGTGGTCGTTGACCCACACACGCTCGGCCGGAAGCAGGCGAGCGATGCGGGTGCCCCGCGCGCGGTCGCAGGTCCACACCGAGGCGCTCACGGCCCACGGGGCGGAGCTCGCCGCGGCGATGCCCGCCTCCTCGTCCTCGACCACGGTTACCGCCAGCACCGGTCCCCGCGGAGGCTCGCGGGCGACGCGCATCTCGTCGGTGACCCCGGTCAGCACCGCCGGTGGAAACCCGGCGCCGTCCGCGCCGCCGCAGCGCAGCTCGGCGCCCTGGCCGACGGCCTCGTCGACCATCCGCTGCAGCTCGCCGGGGTCCTCGGGCGGCGCCACCTCGCCGGAGCCCAGCGTCTCGGCCCGTGCGACGAGCCGCTCGACGAACGGCTCAGCGGCCTCCCGTACCACGTACACGCGGGCGACGCCCGAGGGTGAGCGCCCCCCGGTGGCGAAGCCGCCCCACAGCGCGCCGGAGACGGTGTGGCCGCGCGGGGCGTCGGCGAGCACGAGCATCGGCCCCTTGCCGCCGGAGGGCGGCCCGAGCACCCGTCGGACGCCGATCTCGTCGAGGGCGCCCGGCGCGACCTCGCACACCACGCCCTCGGGCACGCCCGCGCGCTCGAAGACCCAGCGGATCCGCTCCCCCAGCGGCGGGCTGTCGAGCAGCACGCCGTTGCCGCACATGAGCGCGATCGCCACTTCCTGCAGCGGCAGCGTCCACGGCTCCGCGGCCGCGCCACGCACGCCGATCACGCCCAGCGGCTCGCAGACCAGGTAGGCCCGCTTGGGCCGGGTGAGCAGCGGCAGGCCCACGCGGCGATCCGCCAGCGCGTCGGGCCCGTTGCGAGCCGTGCGGTGCAGGGCGTCGACCGAGGTGAGCAGCTGGGTCGACAGCACCTCCGCGCGCGGTAGCCCCGTCTCGCCGGCGATCAGGTCCGCCATGGGGTCGAGGCTGTCGAGGATCACCTGCGCGCAGCGGCGCAGGTAGCGGGCCCGGTCGGCGAGCGGCAGGGCGGCCCAGAAGGGCTGCACGCGCCCGACGTCCTCGAGCGCCGCCTGGCTCAGGATTCGCTCCTGCGCCGCCGCAGCTCGGCGTCGCGCTCGCGCAGCTTGTTCTCCTCGCCGTGCTCGGAGAGCTCCAGGAAGCGGACGCCCTCGGCTTCCGGCGGCATGAGCTCCTGCCCGGTCAGCGCATCGGGCTCGTCGTGGGGGTACTCGTAGCCCTGTCCGCGACCCAGGCTCTCGGCGCCCGGGTAGGCCCCCGAGCGCAGGTAGTGCGGGATGTCGGGGACGCCGTTCTCGCGCACCCAGGAGCGCGCGGCCCCCAGCGCCTTGTAGGAGGCGTTCGACTTCGGCGCGAGCGCCAGGTACACGCAGGCCTGGGCGAGGTTGTGGGCGCACTCCGGCAGCCCCACGTGCTCGACGGCGTGGGCGGCGGCCACCGCCACCTCCAGCGCCCGCGGGTCGGCGTTGCCGATGTCCTCGCTGGCGAAGATCACCATGCGCCGCGCAATGAAGCGCGGGTCCTCGCCGCCCTCGAGCATCGTGGCCAGGTAGAGCAGCGACGCGTCGGGGTCCGAGCCCCGCGTGGCCTTGATCCAAGCGGAGATCGTGTCGTAGTGCTGGTCGCCCTCCTTGTCGTAGCGCAGCGCGCGGCGCTGGAGGGCGTCCTCGGCGTGGCGCAGCGACACCGGCCGGTCGCCGACCGTCTCGCAGGCCAGCTCCAAGGCCGCGAGGGCGGTGCGGGCGTCGCCACCGCTGCGGCGCGCCAGGAACTCGAGCGCGTCGTCGGCTGCGGCGCAGCGCCCGCCCAGTCCGCGCTCGTCGCCGAGCGAGCGCTGTAGCAGCGCGAGCACCTGCTCGGGCTGGAGCTGGCGCAGCTCGTAGACCTGCGTGCGCGAGAGCAGCGCGTTGTTGACCTCGAAGTAGGGGTTCTCGGTGGTCGCGCCCACCAGGACCACGAGTCCCTCCTCCACTGCGGGGAGCAAGGTGTCCTGCTGGGCCTTGTTGAAGCGGTGGATCTCGTCGAGGAAGAAGATCGTCGG
>Ga0126307_10000166_pt1 | contig 40812 bp, 49 predicted proteins | sample Plot28_FD_89955 | JGI IMG/M metagenome (GOLD analysis project Ga0126307, IMG submission 89955) | Serpentine soil microbial communities from UC McLaughlin Reserve, CA, USA - Plot28 | ecosystem: Environmental > Terrestrial > Soil > Grasslands | place: USA: UC McLaughlin Reserve, Lake County... | reverse complement strand
GGGCGGACTGCCCTAGAGCCTGACTCAACGACCCGCAGGTCGGCTAGCTCGCGCGGCGCAGCTGTTCCTGCACGTGGCGGAAGGCCCGCGAGTCGGGCTCGAGCCTGTCGAGCGCGGTCTGGAGGCAGTAGAGCGCCTGCTCGTGGCGGCCGCTTCGGCCGTGGAGGAAGCCGAGGTTCGCGAGCACCTGGCCCTCGTGATGGGCGTCGTCGATCTCGCGCAGGAGGGCGACGGAAGCGTCGAAGTGGTCGATTGCCGCGCGCTCGTCTCCGGTGTGGGCAAGGGCGAGACCGAGGTTGTTCAGGGTCATCGCCTCCGTGCCCGAATCGCCGGCCGCCTGCGCGATCTCTAGCGCGGCGCGGTGGGCCGCGACGGCTCCTTCCGCGTCGCCTTGCCTCCGCAGCTCGACGCCGCGTGCGTTGAGGCGGCCTGCCTCCTTGCCCCGGTCGCGCTTTCGTGAGCGCTTCTCCCGCTCGGTCTTTCGCTCGGTCTTCCGGGTGCGGAGGCCGTCGACCGGCCGACGGGCGGCGGCTCTCGCCCCCCGAAGCGCATCGGCTCGGCTCCGCCCTCGGATCCTGGACTTCGCCGCGAGTATCGCCGCGCCGGCCCCGGCGGCCAGGACGAGGAGCACAACGAGCTCCCACAGGCCGATCGCGAGGAGGAAGCCGGTGACGAGGAGCCCGAAGCCTGCGACCGCGATGACGCGCCGCCGAAGTTGCGCTCCCCTCGGGCTCGGCTCGAGCGCGGCGCGGACGTGCGCGGTAAAATTTTCCGTGGGCTGCTGCGTGTCCATTGGCTCTTGGAGGCCGTGTGCCTCATCCTTCAGTTCGCAACCGAGGGTACAGACCCTCTCGGCCGCTGCGGAACCGGAGTAACACCTGGAGGAGCGGCCCCCGGCTAGCCGGCCGCGGGAGTGCGCACGAGGTAAGAATCGGTTCGCGCACGCCACCAAGAAGTCGAAGGAGGTGGCGAATTGACCTTTACACACGCAAATGACACTCGCCGCAATGACCCTGGCTACCAGGTGTTCGTGTTGCTCCGTATCGGCTTCGTCGTCGCACCGATCCTGTTCGGGCTCGACAAGTTCTTCAACTGGACGGTGGACTGGACGCAGTACCTTGCGCCCTGGATCGACGACATCGTCCCGGGGAGCGCGCAGGACTTCATGTACTTCGTCGGAGTCGTCGAGATCGTGGCCGGCCTGCTCGTTTTGGTGGTGCCGTGGATCGGAGGCTTCGTCGTCGCGGCATGGCTCGGCGGCATCGTGGTGAACCTGCTGACGAACAACCCGCCGGAGTACTACGACATCGCGCTTCGCGACTTCGGCCTGTTCCTTGCCGCACTCGCGCTCGGGCGCCTGGCCTGGGCTTATCGCACCGTGCCGGCCCCGAAGCAGGCCACGTCCAGAGAGCCAGCCCACCGAGCCGCCTGAGGACTGACGTGCGAACGCTCTCGACCCTGGAGCCGTCCGGCGCGGACGTGAACCGCTGGCGGCGTGAGCAGCTCGTCCTTTCGGGCTTCTCGTTTCCGCTCGCGGACCGCGTCGCACGCGACGCGCGGTACGACTTGCACCGGCTGATCGAGCTGGTCGAGCAGGGCTGCCCGCCGGACCTCGCCGTCCGCATCCTCGCCCCCCTCGAGCCGCGGGAGGCCGCGTGACCCCCATGACGACTACCGTTGAGGGTGTCACGCGGACCACTTCCGTCGCACCCGGTACCACCCTCGACCCCGAGTCCCAGGAACTGCTGCAGGGCTTGAAGAGCAGCGGGCGGGCGTACGACGACGCGTGCGCCCGCCTGCACGCGCTGCTTCTGCGGGCCGCGCGCTTCGAGGTGAACCGCCGTCGCGGAAGGCTCCTCGGCGGGGACGCGGACTCGATCGCCATGGAAGCCGCCGATGACGCGCTTCTCGCAGTCCTCCGGCGGCTCGACGACTTCCGCGGCCTGAGCAAACTGACGACGTGGGCCTACAAGTTCGCGCTCTACGAGGCCGCAGTGAAGGTGCGGAGGCAGACCTGGCGCGACCGCGAGCTCCCGTTCGAGCCCGACGCCCTCGGCTCGTTCCAGGCCCTATCGCCGGGCCCCGACGAAGACGTCGAGGTCCGTGAGCGTCTCGGAAAGATCGCCGCGGCGATGGACGACGTCCTGACGCCGCACCAGCGGCGAGTGCTCGTTGCGCTCGCCGTGAACGGCGTCCCGATCGACGTTCTCGCCGAGCGCTTGTCGACGACGAGGGGCGCCCTGTACAAGACGTTGCACGACGCGCGCGCCAAGCTGCGCGCGCACCTGGAGGAGACGAACTGATGGAAGACCCGAACCCGAACGAGCTGCTCGGGCGCCTGCTCGGGCCGGCAGGCCCGGAGCTCGGCTGCGACGCCTGCTTTGAAGAGCTCGACCGCTACGTCGACCTCGAGGTCTCCGGCAAGGACGCCGACGCGGCCGTCCCCGGGCTGCGGCCGCACCTGGAAGGGTGCCCGGCCTGCCGCGAGGAGCACGAGAGCCTGCTCGAGCTCGTCAAGAGCGACGAGAAGAGCTCTAGGGCCGGTTAGCCCAGGCGGGCGCGGGCGCGGAATCGGTATGCGCGGCCGTCGTCCTCCGGGAATCCACCGCAGGAGTAGACCGTGGCCGGGAAGTCCTTGGGCGCGCAGTCGAAGCGCAGGCTTCCGTTTGAGAGGACGAGGTCGATCTTCCAGACCTCCGAGCTCCCGAACTTGACCGTGACGTGGCCGTTGCCCCCGCGTCGAGCCCGACGGGATGGATCTCCTTCGGGCCGCCTTTCGCATAGACGACCGCAGTCGCCGCGGAATTCGTCGCCCGCCCGGGAAGGTCGACGCGGATGCGCAGCTTCGCTACAGAGCCGATCGCATGCGGGCGGAAGCGGTAGAAGCGCGTGGAGAGGTGGGCCAGTCTCGGCGCCTTCCAACCCGTTGAGTGCAGGAAGGGGCCGAAGTTGAACGTCGATGCGAGCGGCGCAACCGGGTACCCGAGGTCTGCTTCCTCGTAATCGCGCAGGTCGTTCGTCCAGCCGAACTGCGCGAAGGTGCTGCGGCGCCGGACCCCCGTAACGGCGATGCGAGACTCTAGCTGCAGTATCGGCGTCCTCCTGCGCGCTCGTTAGAGTGAGGTGACGTGAGCACTTTGGAGCAGCGCGTGGCGGAAGAAACGATTCAAGTCCTCGATCACGGCTTCGTCCGGCTGGACGATTCGATGGCGAGCGACCTCTCGGTCGTGAACGCGGCGAGGGTCAGCTTCGCCCGCCGCAAGGACGTCATGGAGGAGGGCGACGCTGGCCTCATCCGCTTCCTCATGCGCGAGCGCCACGGAACGCCCTTCGAGCACAACGCCTTCCGCTTCCACATCCGGGCGCCGATCTTCGTCGCGCGGGAGTGGTTCCGCCACCGCATCGGCTCCTTCAACGAGTTCAGCATGCGCTATGCGAAGGCGACGGACGAGTTCTACGTCCCGGCGCCCGAGGACGTGCGAAGCCAGGTCGGCAAGCCGGGGGCCTACTCGTTCGAGCCGGTCACGGACGAGATCGCGCAGACCACGCGCGACGAGCTGGCCGCGGTCTACGCCGCCGCCTATTCCGCGTACGAGCGGCTCGTCGAGATGGGAGTCGCGCGCGAGCTCGCGCGGGCGGTCATGCCTGTCGGCGCCTACACCGAGTTCTACTGGACGGTCAACGCCCGCGCCCTCATGAACTTCGTCTCCCTGCGCGCGGCCGAGACGGCTCAGCGCGAGATCAGGCGCTACGCGGACGCGGTCGAGCGGCTCTTCGCCGACAAGATGCCCGTGACGTACGAGGCCTTCGTCGCGTCGGACCGCACAGCGCCCTAGGTCTCGGCGGAGAGCAGCCAGGGCGAGTCTTGCCCCACGCGGGTGATGACCCACGCGTCGTACTCGGAGAGGTCGTAGCTCGCGGTCAGGTCTACGGTCGTCCGGCCGTTCACGTTGAAGGTCCCGCAGGCGCCCGCGTACTCACCGTTCTTGGCCAGCCAGAGCACGTAGTACTCATTGCCGGCGAGATGGGGGAGCCCGTCGACGACGAGACGCATCTTCCAGTTGCCGGTCGCCTCGTCTCGCTTGCCGAGCTCGATCTTCCCGGAGGCGTCAGGTGTGCTCTTCCCCGCCCTCATCTGCACGGTCGCACGGGCGTCGAACCCGCGGTCGAGCCAGCGGCCGGTGCCGAAGAAGATCGCGGCCAGCGTGGCGGCGAGCCCGACTGCCACCAGAACCCGCCGGCGCGTCCAGATCGGCGTTGCTGTGCCGATGCGCTCCACCGCGCGCGTGAGGGAGCCGGGAACCTCGGTCACCGGTGCGGGCACCGAGCGGAGCAGGCTGTCTACCCGGGCGAGCTCGAGCTCCTCCTCGGGCGTGAGGTCCTCGCCCACGAGTTCGCGGAAGTCCGGCGTGTCGCTCACGCCCGCACCTCCTCGAGCAGGCCGGCCAGGCGCGCGAGGCCGGTCCGCGTCCGTGTCTTGACGGTTCCGAGCGGCACGTCGAGGTAGCTCGCGATCTCGGTCTGGGAGAGCCCGCTCCAGTAGGCGAGCTCGATGACGACGCGTTCGCGCTCCGGCAGTAGCTCGAGCGCCGAATGCACGCGCCATGTGAGCCATGACTCCTCCGCCCGCTCGGCGGGGCCGGCGCGTACGTCGGCCTCGTCCGCGGCCTCTGCCGCGGGCTCGCGCTTCTGCCGCGCGCGGTCGATGATCGCGTGGCGCGCGACCGCGTAGAGCCATGCCGAAGCCGTGCCGCGCTCCGCCTTGTAGCTCTTCGCCGAGCGCCAGACGGCGGCGAAGGTCTCCTGCGCTGCGTCCTCGGCGCGGCCGTTGTCCCCAAGCTGCCGGAGCGCCATTGCGAGCACCGGGCGCGCAAAGCGCTTGTAGAGCTGCTCGAACGCTTCGCGATCTCCGCGCCCGACGCGCTCGATGAGCCGGCTGTCGCTCTCGGCTGTTGCCATTGCCGCAGGCATAACGCTAGGCGATACGCAGAAGGGCCGCTTACGGATTCAGGGAGCGGCCCCCGTCGACGAAGAGCGTCGATCCCGTTACGAACCCGGCGCCAACGAGATACGCGACCGCGCCTGCGATGTCCTCAGGAGAACCGATGCGCCCGAGCAGCGTCTCGGCCGCTCGCCGCTCCTCCTGCTCCGGCTCGACCGCCACCGGGCCCGGCGCGATCCCGCAGACGCGGATATCGGGCGCGAGAGCGCGCGCGAAGATGCGGGTCAGCATCGCCTGCGCCGCCTTCGCCGCGCAGTGGGGACCGAAGGACGGCCAGGGCCGATAGGCGCCGACATCCTCGATCATCACGACGAGCCCGAGGCTCGAGGCGCGAAGGTGCGGGACGGCCGCCTGGGTGACGAAGAAGGTGCCCTTCGCGGTCGAGTCGAGCGCGGCATCCCAGTCGGCCTCGGAGACTTCCTCGACGGGGCGCGGCACGAAGCCGTCCGAGGCCGCGTTGACGAGGAGGTCGAGACCACCGAGCTCCTGCGCCGCGCGCTCGACGAGCGTACGGGCCTCCTCCGGCCGCGTGATGTCGCTGTCCCGCCGGCCCGCAGCCAGGACTGAGAACCCCTCCGCCCCGAGGCGCGCCGCGATCGCGCTCCCGACGCGACCGGTGCCGCCCGTGACCAGCGCCGCTCGCCGGTTTTCCGTCACATGGGGAAAGATAAGCTCTCCTCCGACCCGCACGAAGGAAACGCGAAGGGAGACCCATGGCGACACTTGCCCAAAACCACGAGGAGATCGCGGCCCGGGAGCTCAAGCCGGAGCTCCTCGAGATGGACGGCATCTCCAGGGCTTCCGTCGAAGCGCACTACAAGCTCTACCAGGGGTACGTGGCGAAGAGGAACGAAATCCTCGGCAAGCTCGCCGAGGTCGATCTCTCGACCGCGAATCAGGTCTACTCGGAGGTGCGGGCGCTCAAGATCGACCTCACGTTTGCGATCGGCGGGGTCAAGAACCACGAGATCTACTTCGAGCACCTGGGCGGGGGCGGCGGCGACCCGACGGGCCCGATCGCGTCGCTTATCGAGCGCGACTTCGGCTCCATCGAGGCGTGGCGCGCCGACCTGAAGGCGACCGGCATGGGCGGCCGTGGGTGGGCCTGGACGGCCTACGACTGGGACGAGCAGCGCCTCTTCAACTACATCGGGGACGCGCAGAACACGTTCCCGGTCTGGAACGCGACGCCGCTCGTCGCGCTCGACGTCTACGAGCATGCCTACTTCCTCGACTACCAGACCGACAGGGCGTCCTACATCGAAGCGTTCTTCGCGAACCTCGACTGGGACGTCATCGCGAGCTGGGTGTCGAAGTACCAGATCCAGACCTGAGTGAATATCTCCTGATTCCGCTGGGGTACGTCCTCGGCTCCATGCCGTGGGGGTACTGGCTGCCCAGGATGTTCGCGGGCGTGGACATCCGCACGCTCGGAAGCGGGAACACCGGCGCGACGAACGTCTGGCGGACGCTCGGCTTCAAGCTCGGAGTCGGCGTCGCCCTGCTCGACATCGCCAAGGGCGCGGTCGCGGCGCTGCTCGGGCGCTGGCTCGGGAACGACCTGATTGCCGTCCTCGCAGGCTGCGCGGCGATGGCGGGTCACTGGCGTCCGCTCTTCATGGGCTTCCAGCGCGGCGGGAAGCTCGTCGCCACGACGGGCGGGGTCGGCCTCGCAGTGGCGCCGCTCGCCACGCTCTCGGCGGCCGTGGTCTGGATCGCGGTCTTCCTCATGACGCGCTACGCGTCCCTCGCCTCGATGATCGCGGCGGCGACGCTGCCGCTCTTCGCGCTCCTCTTCGATGCGTCCTGGCCGGTCTTCGCCTTCACTACGGGCGGCGCGCTCGCGATCGTCCTCCTGCACCGCGGGAACATCGCGCGACTCGTGCACGGCCAGGAGTCGAAGATGCGCCTGCGCGGGCCTAGGCGACCGCGCGCAGCCAGTCCCTGAGCTCGGTGTGCGCGAGCGAATGCTCGCCGCTCCGTAGCTCGCCGCGCAGCTCCCCGACGGTCCCGAACCGCTCGGCGAGGACGTCGTGGTTGTGAATGGTCTCGAAATTCACCTGGCGGGCGAGCACGAAGTCGTCGTCCGCGAGGTCGGCGTAGCGGTCGAGCGCGCTCTTGACCATTAGGCGCACCGAGTCCTCCACGAACCGGGGCGTCAGGTGGGCGTGCTCGACGATGAAGAGCTCGTCCGGGCGCTTCAGGAGCTCGTAAATGGGCGAGCTCATCGAGCGCTCGACGATGTCGACGAGGTCTTCCGCATTCAGCCGTTCCTGCGTTCCGAGGAAGAGCGTGCCGCGGCCGCGCTGGTTGTGCGTCGCGAGCGGGACGAGCTCGAGGATCCGCTCGACGTCTCCCTCCTGGAAGCCCGCCTCGGCGAGCCGCTCGGCGGCTTCAGTGCGGACGAGCCCCTGCGCGCAGGGGCATGCGTTGATCCCCGTCGCTTGCACTCCCACTACGCGCCTCGTCGCCGTGCGTGAGGCCGCGGCGATCCCGACCAGCGTCACGAGCTCCTGCGTGCGGAGCGCGGTCACGGGCGTGAGGCGCTCGATCGGATAGCGCGCCGCGATCTTCACCTCGGCGCGAAGCGCCTGCTGGCGCTCGACGATGTTGCGGGCGATGTGCTCGGCGAGGTTCTCGACGAGGAGCTTCTCGTCGATCACGACTTTGTCGATCGCCTCCTCGAAGACCTCAGGAAAGCGCGACATGTGCACGCCCTTCTGGGCGGGGTCGAGGTCGACGAAGCAGTCGATCTCGGCCGAGACGAGCGCGTCGCGGCCGCCGTGCTGCAGGCGCACGGCCTTCTGCACACCGGTCACGCCGGCGCGGGAGAGCCCGATGCGGACTTCGGGCGTCGAAGCCTGGAGATCGGCCCTGCCGGTTAGTCTCTCCTGCTGCACGTGCCAACCGTACCAAGGGGGGAAATGGCCGACGAAGAACGCTACGCGCAGATCGTCTCCATCGGCGCCCATGACCTCTCGACGCCGCTCGCCACGGTCTATGGGTTCGCGAAGACTCTCGCCGGGACGGACCTCGCCGAGCCGGCGGCGCGCTACGTCGAGATGATCGAAGCCGCAGCGGCGCAGCTCCGCGACCTCGTCGACGAGCTCTCCCTCGTAACCCGCATCGAGCGCGGCCGCTACTCGCCCGCGTTGACCGAGGCCGACTCGCTGGAGCTCGCCCGTGAGGCCTGTGCCGAGCTCGGCGAGCGTGTCGTCGTGAGCGGCGAAGGCGGGGCCGTGCAGGTCGACCCCGACGCGACGAGCCGCTCCCTCTCCCGCCTCGCCAAGGCCGCTTCGCGCCACGGGGGCATCGACTCGGTCACCCTTGTCATCCGCGGGCCCGAGCTCGAGATCTCACCGCTTCTGAAGAGCGCTGCCGGGGTCGTGACCGGCGAAGAGCTCAGGGAGCTCGGCGCAGTCGTGGCGGTCGAGCACCTGAAGGCGATCGGTGTCGAGGTGACCGCCGAGGACGAGCGCCTGCTGATCCGCTTTCCTTTGGGTTAGCCGGGGCTAGCCCATTTTCAGCGGATCGACGTAGAGGTCGTCGATCTGCCATTTCGCGCCGAGGCCGATGGGCTGGAAGCGGACGAAACCGTCATCCGCACGTCGTTTCAGAAGCCCGAGGATGTCCAGGAGCGCGATCGCCGGCAGCGAGGGCGCCCAGCTCGAACCGCCGGTGTTCACACCGGCAGGCATGACGAACGTGTGTCCGACACTGTCGCGCACGATCGCATCCACCTTGAGGCTCGAGAGCGCGATGAGACCTCTGTTCTTCGCCACGTAGCGGGCGAAGACGTCGAGCGTCTCGACGCACATGGCCGGGCTCGTCGCGGAGCTGCCGCCCGGTAGGTAGAGGGAGTGCCTTCCAGGACCGCTCAGGTTGAACGACTCGTTGCCGCTCACGACGGTCGCGCCGCCCGTCAGTCGCCACCCGGCCGAGCCTGATTCGAAGCCCCCGTTCGGCGCCAGCGTGTACTGGATGGGATCGAGCCAGCGCAGGAACGGCCTGCTCATGCTCTGCTCGGGACAGCCGTTGACCAGGGCCGCGCCTGCCGGCGCAGCCGCCGTCGTGGCCAATCCGATGACAAGAGCAAATGCCGCTCCGAAACGCCTTTGCCGCGATCCTCACCTAGCCGCTTTCGTCGAACCGTGGTCGCGATTCAGGGCTTGCTCCATCCCTCGGAGGAGGGATCGTGGCCTTGTTCGTCAAGACGAGCCACGAGCCCGCCGATACCGCTCTGGATGAGCACCGAGCCCGTCCGGCTGCCGGCCCCCTCTCCGGTCATCGACACCAACCAGGACAGCGATGCGCTGATCGAAGAGCGCCGCGCGCGCGCCGCTGCACCGCTCGAGCGGCGTGACTCGCGTGTCACGAGCGTAAGCGCGCTCGCCTTCCTCGCCGCGTGCGCGGCTCTCCAGCTCGCCTTGCCCGGAGAACGCCATCCGTCGGTCGCGCTTCTCGCCCTTCTGATCGCCGGGTACGCGATCGCCTCCAAGGTCGAGTTTGAGGTCGGCATCGGCTCGGCGATCCCGACGCAGCTCGTCTTCGTCCCGATGCTCTTTCTCCTCCCGCCGGCGATGGTGCCGCTCTGCGTCGCCATCGGCCTTCTGCTCGGGAACGCGGCCACCTATCTGAAACGGCAAGAGCACCCGGAGCGCGCGCTCGTCGTGGTCGCGAGCTCCTGGAATGCCGTTGGCGGCGCCCTCGTCATTGCGCTGGCCCGCGAGCCCGACGCATCCTGGTCGGTCTGGCCGATCCTGCTTGCCGCGGTGCTCGCCCAGTTCGCGTTCGACTTCCTCGGCTCGGCGGCGCGCGCCTGGGTCGCGTTCGGCATCACCCCGAAAGCGCACGTACGCCTGATGGCCTGGGTCTACGGGGTCGACCTCGCCCTCACGCCGATCGCCCTCCTGACGGCCATCGTCGCGGAGGAGCAGCCACTCGCGCTTATCGTCGTCCTGCCGCTCCTCGCGCTGCTCGCTTTCCTCGCCCAGGAGCGCAGGCACCGCATCGACCACGCGCTCGAGCTCGGGCACGCCTACCGGGGCACCGCCTTTCTCCTCGGAGACGTCATCGAGGCGGACGACGAGTACACGGGCAACCACTCGCGGGAGGTCGTGTCGCTGACCCTTGCTGTGGCCGACCGCCTCGGGCTCTCCACGCGGCAGCGGCGAAGTGCCGAGCTGACGGCGCTCCTCCACGACGTGGGCAAGATCCGGATTCCGGCCGAGATCATCAACAAGCCCGCTGCCCTCACCGCGGAAGAGCGCGCGGTCATCAATACGCACACGATCGAGGGCGAGCGCATGCTGGAGCGCGTCGGCGGGCTCCTCGGCGAGGTCGGCAGGCTCGTCCGCTCCTGTCACGAGCGCTGGGACGGCCAGGGCTATCCGGATGGGATCGCCGGCGAGAACATCCCGCTCGTGGCGCGCATCGTCTGCTGCTGCGCGACGCCTACAACGCGATGACTACCGACCGCCCGTACCGCGGGGCGCTTCCTCCGGCCCAGGCACTCGCCGAGGTGGAGCGGAACGCGGGCACCCAGTTCGACCCACGTGTGGTCGAAGCTCTCCGCGAAGCCGTCTAGCGCAGGAGCTTCGAAAGGCGGCGGTCCTTGAGGATCCGCCCCTCGGTCTGGCAGCTCGGGCAGTAGTAAATCGTGTGCTCGTCGAAGTCGACGCGCGCGAGCGGCGTGCCGCAACGTGGGCACGGTTCGTCGAGTCGGTTGTGCACGCGGTAGATCTTCTTGTCGGAGGCGCCGCGCTCGCGGAGCTCGAGTCCGCGCGCGAGCTCTTCCTGAATGGCATCGCTGAGCCGCTGCACCTGATCGTCCGAGAGCTCCGTGGTCAGGGCGTAGGGCGAGAGCTGCGCGTGGTTGAGGATCTCGTTCGCCCAGGCCCGGCCGATTCCGGCGATGAGCCGCTGGTCGCGGAGGAATGCGTGCAGGCGGCGCGAGTCGGAGGCGAGGATCTCCGCGAGCTGCTTCTCGCTCAGTCCGTACGCCTCCGGGCCTAGGTGCGCGAGCTCTTCCTCGATCGCGTCGGGCGTGTAGAGACCTACCTTGGCGCGCTTCTTCGCACCGGCCTCGGTGAGGACGAGCGAGCTCCCGTCCTCGAAGGAGAGCCTGAAGGCCGGCGTCTTCGGCTGCTTGTCGCCGTGGCGCAGGTAGCGGAGCCTGCCCGCGCTCATCAGGTGGACGTGAAGGACTAGCTCCCCGTCCTCGGTCGGGAGGAGGATGTTCTTCGCCCGCCGCTCGGCTCCCGCGAAGCGGCGCCCTTCGAGCGCCGAGAGCGGCGGATCGTACGTCTTGAGCGTGGCGATGTGCGCCGGCCCCGCCTTCGCGATCGGGAAGGCGCGAACCGGATCGTCCAGCTCGCGGCGGAGCGCCTCGATCTCCGGGAACTCAGGCATCGTCGACCTCGCGGTAGCTGAATCCGTTCGGCCCCGTGTGCTCCTCGTACGCCATCACGTCGAGCTCCTTCAGGCGGTCGGGGCGGCCGGCGTAGGAACGGATGATGCGTGCGCCGGCATTCGAGAAGTACGCACGCTCCTTCACGGGCTCGTAAGCAAGCGCGCGGGCCTCTTCGTAATACAGCCCGTCGGCGTCGAGCCCGAGCTTGCGAGCGCTCACGTGCAGAAGCGTGAGGAGGACAGTGGTGTCGCGCCAGTCCGGCCAGCCGCCCTCGAGCGCAAGTGCCGTGAGCCCGAAGCGGACGCGCTCGGGATCCTCCTCGCGCACCGCGGCCTCGGCCGCCTCTTGGGCGAGGCCGTCGAGGATGCCCGCTTCGGTTTGCGTCAGCGCGGCGTTCATGGCGGCGCGCTCCTCCGGCTCTGCGTCCCGAAACGCGAGAACCGCCGCTTCCAGCTCGTTTCTCTTACGCTCCTCGGCCATGGATGCGCTCACAGTAGCCGTCGTCCGAGGGGGGAAGGTCGAGTCGGGCCATCGTGTCCACGCGGCCCGCGTCGATGCGTCCGGGTGGCTCGCCGAAGAGCGGGGCGACGCCGGTCTCGTCACGTTCATGCGCTCGGCCGCAAAGCCGATCCAGGCGCTGCTCCTCGTCCGCTCGTACGACGACCTCGAGGAGGAGGACATCGCCATCGCCTCGGCCTCGCACCACGCGCGCGCCGAGCAACTGGCGGCCGTCCGGGAGCTCCTCGCGCGGGCTGGAGCCACGGAGGAGGATCTCGAGTGCGGATCTATCAACGGGAGCCGGCTCGAGCACAACTGCTCCGGTAAGCACGCCGGTTTCCTCGGCGTCTGCGCCGCACAGGGCTGGCCGTTCGCGGACTACCGCCTGCGGGAGCACCCGCTGCAGATCCAGGTGCTCGCCGCGCTCGGCGAAGCGGCGAGCCTGGCCGGACAGCAGATCCCCGTCGCTGTGGACGGCTGTGGCGTCCCCACCTTCGGCCTCTCGCTCGAGCGCATGGCCGCCTCGTTCGGGCGGCTTGTCCGGAACGAGCTCGAGGGCGCCGACCGCGTGACCGCCGCGATGCGGGCGCATCCCGCTCTCGTCGAGGGCCCGGGCTCGGGTGCGACGGAGATCATGCAGGCGGTACCCGGCTCGGTGGCAAAGGGCGGAGCCGAGGGCGTCCTCTGCATCGGCCTCGACGACGGGTCGGCGCTCGCGCTCAAGTCGGAGGACGGCTCGAGCCGCGGGCTCCTCCCGGCGGCGGCCCTCCTCCTCGACCTGGCCCTCCTGCGGGCCAGCACCATTCGCAACAGTCGCGGGGAAGCGGTCGGGGAGGTAATCGCCGAATCCTGAAATCGCCCTTCCCGCTTTTCGCAAACAGTTGTAGAATCCCCGGCCTGTTTGCCTGTGAGCCGGGGGATGCGGGATCTCTCCGGCTCTTTTCGTTCCGTTGGCGTCATGTTGCAGAGGTAACGAGAAGCAGAAGGAGAGCAATGCTCACGGTCGACATTTCGTTGCCCGACATCGACGAGCTGCACAAGCTCGTCACCGAAGGGCAGGAAAAGGGGTTCCTCTCCTACGACGAGATCGTCGCCGGGCTGGAGGAGGTCGAGCTCACCAAGGAGCAGGTCGAGGACTTCTACACGTACCTCATCGACCACGGCATCGAGCTGGTCGAAGGCGTCGAGCACAAGGCGCCGCCGCATGAGCAGCCTGCCCTCGCCGAGGAAGAGAAGGCCGGGCCGAAGCTCGACCTGACCGTCGAGCCGTCGCTCGACTCCCTCCGCCTCTATCTCCGTGAGATCGGGAAGGTCTCGCTCCTGACCGCCGATCAGGAGGTCTACCTCGCCAAGCGCATCGAGCGCGGCGACATGAGCGCCAAGACGCAGATGATCGAGGCGAACCTCCGCCTTGTCGTCTCGATCGCGAAGGCCTACCTCGGTCGTGGGCTCTCCTTCCTAGACCTCATCCAGGAAGGGTCCCTGGGGCTCATCCGTGCGGTGGAAAAGTTCGACTATCGCAAGGGCTACAAGTTCTCGACCTACGCCACCTGGTGGATCCGCCAGGCGGTCACGCGCGCGATTGCCGACAAGGCACGCACCATCCGCATTCCCGTGCACATGGTCGAGAAGCTGAACAAGGTCGTACACATCGAGCGCCAGCTCGTGCAGCGCCTCGGCCGCGAGCCCCGGCCGGATGAGATCGCCGTCGAGCTCGAGATGACCACCGCCGAGGTGCGGGAGATCCTGCGCATGTCGCAGCTCCCTGTCTCCCTCGAGAAGCCGATCGGCGAGGAAGAGGAGTCGGAGCTCGGCGACTTCGTCCAGGACGACCAAGCGGAATCACCGTTCGACTCAACCTCCCTGAACCTCCGCCGGGAGGACATCGACCGAGCGCTCGACTCGCTGCCGGAGCGCGAGCGCAAGGTGATCGAGCTCCGCTTCGGACTCAAAGGCGAGAGCCCCCGGACGCTCGAGGAGGTCGGCCGCGCCTTCGGCGTCACCCGTGAGCGGATCCGCCAGATCGAGAACAACACGCTCAAGAAGCTCGAGTGCCTGCCGGAAGCGCAGGGCCTCAAGGATTGCGTCTAGCGCCCTGAGCGCTCAGCAGGCGCTGGGGTCGGGCGTGAAGGTGGGCTTCGTCGAGCGCACGGTGACGAGCCGCTCGCCGAAGTTCGTGGTGACCGGGCCCTCGTAGGTGGCCGACCAGGGACCGGACGAGCAGACAGAGATGCTGACGGGCACGATCTCGCCCGGCTTCACGTCGACCTCCTTGGCGCTCCCGTCCGGAAGCTTGAGGCGCATCTTCGTTTCGATGAGGTCGGGCGGCAGGCTGAGCGCGAGGTCGAGCCGGCCCGCGAGCTTCTCGCCCTCGTCCGGCCAGAGCTTGATGGAGCCGGTCAGGCCGAGCCAGCCGTCGTAGAAGCGGTTGACGACGTAGAGCGAGAGCCGCGGGGTGCCGGTGGGCTTCCAGAGCCGGTAGATGCGCGTCCGCGCGACCTGCTCCGCGCCCCGGAGCTCCGCCGTCGCGCCGTACGAGTCGACGAGCAGCGGGCCCGTGTACGGCTTGCCGTCGATGAGAATGGTGCCGTCGTTACCGACCGTGGTCTGCTCGAATGCGAAGGCATCGGGCGGCGACGCATCCGGGAGCACCAGCAGCCGGTCGATCGAGCGGTTCCAGAAGAGCTGCTCGGTGGTGAACCCGCGGTCGTTGGACGGGGCGGCGAGGAGAGCCACCTCGCCGAGATCGGCGTGGTCGACGTAGGACGCGTCGGGCCAGAGGGTCGTGTCGTAGACGTTGTCCGCAGCCTGGTGGCCGAGGGTGACGGCACCGAGTGAGGCGACGCAGCTGCCGGCGATCGCAAGCCCGATCAGCAGCGGCATTGCGATTCGCGGGAAAAAGCCGGTCGCCGCGGCGACGATGGAGAGCCCGGCCACGACGATCGCCACGAGGAGGGACGCGAGCCCGACGTCGCCGACCTTCTGCTCGAAGATGCCCACGGCGAGGAGGAGCGGTGAGTTACTCTTGCCGTCCGCCGCCGAGAATCCCGCGAGCGGCACGCGTGCGGAGAGCGCGAGCGCGGCGCCGGCGATCAGTGCGTGCGGCACGCGATGGGGGAATCCCCGGCGAACGTAGAGGGCGAAGAGAAGCCCGATCAGAGGCAGGATCGCGAAGAAGTAGCGCTCCTGGATCCGGTCGGCGCCATTGGCCGCGTAGAGGGCCGCTTCGAAGACGACGGCGAGTGCGACGAGCGAGCCGAAGACGGCGAACCCGAGCTCTCCGCGCGAGCGCGGCTTCCAGAGCGCGAGGGCGAGACCCATCAGCGCGCCGGGGACGAGCACCCAGCCCGATGAGTAGAGGAGCAGCATCCCGTCCGCGCCCATCCAGCGCAGGATCGGACCGGTCGAGAGGTCGAGGCTGACGACGCTGTCGTAGTAGCCGAGCACGCTTCGCGGCCCGGCGACCAGGACCGGGACGAGACCAAGGGCGAGCAGGCCGAGCGCGACCTTCTGTTCCCGAAGCGCCTGCTTGAGTCGGCGCTCGCGGAGACCGACGATCGCAAGCGCAACGACAAAGCACACGGGCAGAACCACGAACTGGACGCGGGCGAAGGTGGCGAGGCCAGCGAAGGCGACGAAGGCGAACTGCGCCCGCTTGGTCGGCCGGTCGAGAGCTGCGGTCGCGGCGGCAAGGGCTGCGAGGACTAGCGGGAAGGCGAACGGGTCGGCGAGAATCCAGCTCGAATAGAGCATGTCCGGAATGGCAACCGTGAAGGCGCCCAACGCGACCGCGACCCACGGTGAAAGCCCGAGCCGGCGCGCGAGCCAGAAGACGGCGACGGCGCCGAGCGACATGACGACCGCGTTGATCAGCTGAATCGTCCGAAACGACGTAGCGACGTCGTCGAAGAACCAGGCCGGCGCGGTCAGCAGGGGCTGCAGAAGCGCGGGGAAATGGGCCGAGCCGCCGCGGACGAGTGGGCGGCCGTGCTCTGCGATGGAGCGTCCGACCTCCGAGTAGATGTACTCGTCGGGGAAGTAGACCGGCGTGGCGCGGAGCCAGCCGACGATCGTGCGGGCGATCGCGCTCGCGGCGACCACCGCGACGAGAACCTGGACGGGCGTTACGCGGACCCACGCGAGCGAGAGCGCCCGGGGAAGGGCGAGGTCAGTGCGTGCGTCCGCAGCCACGATCCCTCTATCGGATTACGGGCGCGACGGCTTGAACCTAAGAGGCTTCCGGCTCCTCGCCGTCGGCGCCGGACCGCTCGTAGGCGACGAACAACCGGCAGTGCGGGCACTTGAACCCCACGTGCCTGTCGGAGCCGCCGGTCATGAGCTCGGCCTCGAAAGTCTTGCTGCAATGCGGACAGGCGATCTCGTACGAGCCTTCCGTGGCGGGGCCATCGGCCATGGTCAAAGGATAGCCACGAGGGGGCTACGCTCCCCGCATGTCCCCCCAGCGTCGAGCCGCTCTCGTTTCGGTGTTCGCCGCCTTCGTGCTCATCGCCCTCAAGCTCGTGGCGGGAATCCACTCGGGCAGCCTCGGCCTTCTCTCGGAGGCGGCCCACTCGGGGACGGACCTCGTCGCCGCGCTCCTGACCTTCTTCGCGATCGGAGTCGCGGGCCGGCCGGCCGACGTCGGCCATCCGTACGGGCACGGCAAGGCGGAGAACCTCGGCGCGCTCACCGAGGCCGCGATCCTCGTCGTCGCCGCGCTCGTCATCGCGGCGAGCTCGGTCTTCCGCCTTATCCAGGGCGGGCACGAAGTGCACGTCGACGCCTTCGCGCTCAGCGTGATCGGACTCGTCGTCATCGTGGACGCGAGCCGGGCCTACGTTTCCTTCGGAGCGGCGCGCCGCTACCAGAGCCCGGCGTTCGCCATGAACGTCCTCCATTTCGGGGGCGATCTCGCTGGCTCGCTTGCCGTCCTCGTCGGACTGCTCGCCGCGCGCGCCGGCTACCCCGAGGGGGATGCGATTGCGGCGCTCTTCGTCAGCGTGCTCGTCCTCACCGCTGCGGCCCGGCTGATCCGGGGGAATGTCGACGTGCTCATGGACCGCTCGCCGTCGTCGGCGCGCGAGGCGGCGCTCGCGGCGATCGAGGAGCTCGAGCCCGGAGTGCAGCTGCGCCGGCTTCGGATGCGGCGGGCGGCCGGGCGCCACTTCGCCGATGTCGTCATCGGGGTTCCCCACGGCGCCGCGATCGAGCAGGGGCACGCGGCGGCGGACGCCGTCGAGCGGGCCGTGGAGCAGGCCGTGCCGGGAGCCGACGTGGTGGTCCATGTCGAGCCGCAGGAAGCGGAGGCGATCCGGGAGCGCACCTACGCTGCCGCGCTCCGCGAGCCGCGGGTGCGCGAGGTGCACAACATCGTCGTGCTCGAGGTAGGTGGTCGCACCGAGATCTCCCTCCATCTCAAGCTCCCGGGGGGCTACTCGCTCGAGGAGGCGCACGAGGTCGCTTCGGCGGTGGAGCACGAGATCCTGGATGCACTGCCCGATGTGGACGCCGTGCAGACCCACCTCGAGCCGCTGGCCGAGCCCGCGGCGGCGAGCCCGGTTCTCGAAGGCGAGCGTGCGGCGGAGGCCGGGGCGCTGCGGCGGATCGTGGTCGAGGCGACCGGGGCCGAGCCCCGCGAGCTTCGTCTCCTCAACACGGAGGTCGGGCTGATCGCCTTCCTCACGCTTGCGATGGACCCGAGCCGACCTCTCGCCGAGGCGCATGCGCTCGCGAGCGATGTCGAGGAGCGCATCCGGCGGGCGCACCCCGGGTTCGCGGACGTCGTAGTCCACACCGAGCCGTAGAGCGTTTTGCCGCCGGTCAGCCGGGTAGTCGACCGGCATGCCGAACAAGAAAGCAAACGTCAAGAACGAGAAGCAGTACGAGGCTCTCAAGGACAAAGGTATGTCCAAGGAGCGCGCGGCGAAGATCGCCAACTCACCGGGGGCGTCTTCGCGCGGCGGCAAGAAGTCCGGCTCGGGCGGGAGCTCGAAGCAGGGCGGCACCACCGCGCAGAAGAAAGCTGCTGGACGCAAGGGCGGTCGCGCCGCCGCCCGCAAGTCCTGAGCCTGGGGTCGCCCGACTGAAAGGCCCCGCCTCGCCGCGGGGCCTTTCGCTTGCCAACGCGCGGAGACGGCGAGGTGGGGGAGAGAGGATTCGAACCTCTGAAGGCGGAGCCAACGGGTTTACAGCCCGTCCCCTTTGGCCACTCGGGAACTCCCCCGTAGCGGCCCGCATTGTAGCGACTGCCTGACGTCACCCTTCCTGGCTAAAGAGCGTCAGAGGGCCGGCCGATAGGGGCTGGGCGACCATGGACTTGGACGGCCTTCTCGCACGCCTGATCGAGCTCGGCGGCAGCGATATGCACTTGAAAATCGCCTCGCCGGCGATGGCCCGCGTTGACGGGGCGCTGACTCCTATGGAGGAACGCCTCCTGACCGAGTCGGACCTCGAGACCGTGCTCACGGTCGTCACCGAGCGGACGCCCGCCAAGCGCGAGCACTTCTACGTCGCAGGTGAGCTCGACACGGCCTATCTCGCCGAGGACCTTGGCCGCTTCCGCGTCAACGGCTACCGGCAGCGCGGCGCGATGTCCTTCGCCTTCCGCTTCATCCCCAAGGAGATTCCGAGCTTCTCGAAGCTCGGCCTCCCGGAGGGCGTCGGCGTGCTGGCCGAGGAGCATCGCGGGCTCGTCCTCGTCACAGGCGCGACCGGTTCCGGAAAGTCGACGACCCTCGCCGCGATCGTCAACTCGATCAACCGCAGCAGGCAGCAGCACATCGTCACGATCGAGGACCCGATCGAGTTCGTACACGACGACTGGGGTTGCATCGTCAACCAGCGCGAGGTCGGTCTCGACACCGAGTCGTACATGGAGGCCCTCCGGCGCGTGCTGCGCCAGGACCCCGACGTCATCCTGATCGGCGAGCTCCGCGACGAGGAGTCCGCCAAGGCGGCGCTCCAGGCGGCCGAGTCGGGCCACTTCGTGCTCTCCACGATGCACACGATCGATGCTGCCGAGACGATCAGCCGCCTCGTCGAGTTCTTTCCGCCCGCCAAGCAGCAGATGACCCGGCAAATTCTCGCCGGCGTGCTGCGCGGCGTCGTCAGCCAGCGCCTCCTTCCGAAGAAGGATGGCGGCCGCGTTGCAGCTGTCGAGGTGATGGCGAACACCGCGCGGATCGCTGAGCTCATTCGCGACGGAGAGACGGACAAGATCACCGAGGCGATCGAGGACGGCGAGTTCCACAAGATGCAGAGCTTCTCGCAGCACCTGGTCGAGCTCGTTCTCTCCGATCTCGTCGAGGAGGACATCGCCTCGAACGCCGCGAGCAACCGCCACGACTTCGAGATCGCCGTGCAGCAGGCGCTCAAGCGGCGCCGCGCCGGCGAGAAAGCCGCTGCCCAGGTCGAAGCCGAGGCCGAGGAAACGCAGCCTGAGGAGACGGAGCCCGTCTCCAACGGAAACGGCGCCGGCCTGAGGGTGGCGTCGACGGAAAAATGAGAAAGGCGGTTGCGGCAGCGGCGCTCCTGGTCGTGCTCGCGTTCGCGGGTGGGGCCTCGGCGCGGAGCTTCACGATCGTGCCCAGCGGGCCCGCGGCGTTCCCGAGCTCGGAGACGCCAAACGCCTCGGGCTCGATCAACGTCCCGTTCCCGCTCTCGGTGCCGCCGGAGCAGCCGGCCGTTCGCTCCTACGAGGAGCTCCTGTCGCTCTGGCAGCGCGCCGGGGACACCTACGGCGTTCCGTGGCAGGTGCTGGCGGCGATCAACAAGATCGAGTCGGACTTCGGGCGCAACATGGGCCCGAGCTCGGCCGGCGCGCTGGGGTGGATGCAGTTCATGCCCGACACCTGGCTGCGCTGGGGGCTGGACGCGAACGGCGACCGCCTCGCCGACCCGTGGAACCCCGACGATGCCGTTTTTGCCGCGGCTCGCTATCTCGCAGCTGCGGGCGCGCACGACGACATCTCCCGCGCCGTTTTCGCCTACAACCACGCCCAGTGGTACGTGGACGAGGTGCTGGGCCTCACGGCCGACTTCGGCTCCGGCGGCGCCATCGACTTCACCGGCTCGCAGGCGGTCTTTCGGCTCGACGACCTTCAGCACAAGATCGCCGATGCACGTCGCGACGTCGCACGCGCCCGCGAGGCCGTCTCGCGGATCGAGCGGCGCGTCGACGAGTCCACCGACCGCCAGCTCCGCCTGGAGCTCAAGGCCGGCAATCCGAAGATCTCGACGGTGGACTTTCGCGAGGTGGAGGCGCGCATCACCTACCTCGAGCGCTCGCGGGCCCGTGACCGCCAGCAGATCGAGGCGCGGGAGGCCGATCTCGCCGCGGCTCTTGCCCGTCTCCAGTCGCTCAAGAGCGACCTTGCCTCAGCTTCGGTGGCTGCTCCCACCGCGGCCTCGTTCGGAGGAGCGATGTCGAGCGGCGACTACGTCTTCCCGGTCGGCGGCGGCCCCGGCGCGGTGTCGGTCGCGCACAGCCATCACGACTACCCGGCTGCCGACATCGCCGCCCCGGGGGGCTCGCCGCTCTTCGCTCTCGCCGATTCGGTCGTCGTCGACGCCTTCACGGACGGCAGCGGACGCTGCGGGATCGGCTTCGAGATCCAGCTCGACAGCGGCGCCGAGTACGTCTACTGCCACCTCAGCTATCTGGAGCCGAGCGTCGTCGCCGGCGCCGCGCTCGCCGCGGGCGCTCCGGTGGGCCTCGTCGGCTCCACCGGTCACGCCACGGGGCCGCACCTTCACCTCCAGTTCTCCCCTGCAGTGTCCTATCCCCAGGACGAGCCGTGGTTCCAGTCCTTCGCCGGCGTGGCGTTCAGCTGGCAGGACGCTCCAACCCCCACGCCCAAGCGGATCGCGCCCAAAAAGACGCGCCATTTCACGGTCGTCGGGATCACTCACGGGTCCGCGGGGAGCCGCATCGTGGGCTTTACTCGTTAGGGGCTTGACTTTTCACAGCCCCCTGCCGATTGGGGAGGCATGGCGGCCCGTCTGACGGCACTTCTGCCGCGTTTCCTCGCGCTCACCGTGATCTGGCTTCTCGGTGCGGCGACGTACACCCTTGCAGCGGATACGGTGCCGATCGCGAAGCACGAGAAGAAGGCCGAGGCGGCTGCAAAGCCGCATGTGCTCACGGTTCCAGACGTGCGCAAGAAGGCTTACGTCTTCGCCAAGGGCATCCTCCAGGACTCCGGCTTCGCCTGGCGCGTCGAGGGCTCGGTCAAGGGCTTCGCCGCGAACACGGTGACCGTGCAGCGGCCGGCCCCGGGCACGAAGGTGATCGACAACGGCGCTCCCCTCGTCGTCCTCAGCCTCTCGAGGAACACGACGTACGGCGAGAGCGGTCTGCCCGAGAACGGTGCTCCCTACAAGAGCACGCGCATCGTTCTGGTCAGTGACTGGGCCCGGGACCAGATCCAGCCCACGACCTCGGGCGAGACCGAGACGACGACCGCCACGGAGACCGGCGCGACGACTACCGCGCCCGCCGTGACGACGACTGAGCCGGCTGCGACGACCACGGAGCCGGCCGGCACGACGACCGGGCCCGGCGAGGGCGAGGAGAAGACCCGCAAGCCGGACTTCGAGGTTCCGGGCGCGCCGGTCGAGCCCGCCGACGAGATGCCGCTGCCCGACCGCGCCCGCGCTCTCGAGCACCGCCTCGCCGGGAAGGGCAAGCCTTCCCGGCAGCTCATCAATTTCTGGCTGTACCAGCACTCCTGGATCGTCACCGGCGCCCGCTTCGGCTGGCATGACGGCGCCCAGGCGCTCCGCATCCTGATCAAGGTCGACCAGAGCCTCGAGCGCCGCTTCGGATTCGGTGCTCGGAGCGAGGTCGTCGCCCGCCGCGCGCTCGCCTACGTCGAGGCGCAGGCGAAGTGATCTGGAAGCGCCTTCGTCGCCTCCGCGGCCAACGCGGCTACACCTTGGTCGAGCTCCTCGTCGTGCTCGCCATCTTCACGACGGTCGTGACGGCGCTCGTTTCGCTCTTCACCTCGGGCGCGAAAGCCGAGCTCGACATGAACCGCCGCTTCGAGGCGCAGCAGAACGCCCGGCTCGCGCTCGACCGGATACGGCGTGAGCTGCACTGCGCCAGCGGCATCACGGCGACTCCGAACACCGCAGTCTCGTCAATCACCGTCACGCTGCCGTCGCAGTGTCCGACTGCCGGCGGGGCGACGCTCTCGGTCGTATACGACACGAGTCTCGTCTCGGCCAACCGGTACCGGGTACGGCGTACGGCAAACAGCACGACGGTTGTGATCGCCGACTACATCACCACCGCGAACGGCAACGCGTTCACCTACACGCCCAACAGTGCGACGACGCGGGCACTCCTGCACGTGAACTTCGAGGTGAACAGAAACCCGATCGAGGGATGGAAGACATGGCGTCTTGTTGACGACATCGTCCTGAGGAACACCCTGCGCCAGTAAATCCCCTTCCGGGACGGTTCTCATGAATTTTTTGCGGCGACTTCTCCGACGGCAGGACGGAATCACACTCGTGATGGCCGTCGGCATCCTCGGTGTCCTGACCGTCTCCGGGACGACGCTCATCTACTACTCCTCTACGAACGCGCGCAGTGTTTCGTACTCGACTGCGAACGCGAGCGCGTACGACCTGGCGGAGTCCGGGATCAACGAGATGATGGCGATCCTCTCGAAGCCCGACAACAACGCTCTGAACAAGTACCTGCTCGGTGAGCAGTCGAACGGAACGGTGACTCACACCGTCCATACCTACGATGGCGGAACGGTCGAATGGTGGGGAACCCTTAGCCAGTCGGTCACGGGATCATCGACCTGGAGCCTCACCTCGATCGGAAAGGTGAAGAACCCGACCGGCAAGACTGCGAGCGATGTCACACGCACCCTGACGGCGAAGGTGCCCGTCGTCCCGACCTACACCCAGCCCCTGAACAACCCTGCCTGGAACTTCATTTACTCTCGGGCGACAGGGTCGACGTGCGACATGACCATTCAGCAGAGCGTGGTCGTGCAGTCGCCCCTGTACGTGGCGGGAAACCTTTGCCTGACGAACACGGCCTCCATCACCGCCGGACCGCTCGTCGTGCAGGGGTCGCTGACGATGAGCCAGAGCGCCAACTTTGCAGGCACCTCGTCGACCCCGCTGAACCAGCTGAACGTGCGCAACGGATGCCAGTGGAAGAACAACGCGCTTCACAGCCCCTGTCAACAGGGCGCGGGATCGAGCGGCTTCGACAATGTCTTTGCCACCGTCATCGGCAACAATCCGCCGATTAGCCCGGCCCCTACCGCTGACTTCGACGCCTGGTACCTGAACGCGAATCCGGGTCCGTACTACCCCTGTCTGATGTCGAGTGGAACGCCGCCGACCTTCGACAACGACCAGGGCTCGGCGGCAGCCCCGAGCGTAGCCAAGCGCAACAACAGCCTCCCGAGCGTTCAGGACCTGACCCCCTCGACGTCCTACACCTGCAAGAGCTCTAACGGCGAGCTTTCGTGGAATGCCTCGACCAAGGTCCTCACGGCGAACGGCACGATTTTCATCGACGGCAGCGCCCAGATCCAGAACGGCGCGGTGAACACGTACGTCGGTTCGTCAACGATCTACATCTCAGGCACGCTGCTCATCAAGAACTCGAGCATCTGCCAGGCCGTCGCCAACGGGGCGTGCACGACGAGCGGGTGGAACCCCGCGCAACGCATGCTCGTGTTCGTCGTGAACGGCAATGGCTCGGGCGGCGCGCCGCAGAGTCAGGTCAGCGGTGGTGACAGCGTCCAGCTCATCAGCGCGTACGCCCAGGGTGCGCTCTATGCAACCAACGCGATCGACCTCGGGACGACGTCGCAGTTCGATGGGCCACTCGACGGCTCGACAGTGATGCTGGGCCAGAGCACGAATTCCTACTTCCCGGGTTTTACATTCGTCCCGGCCGGCATGCCCGGGAACCCCGAGGTCTACGCCCAGCCTCAGGCTCCACAGCTCTACGCGGGCTGATCTAACGCCGCGGCGCCATTGAGCCGATAGACGCTGGGATGGACGCCGCCCTCGCCCTCGTCGTCTTCGCGCCTGCGCTCGCGCTCGGCAGTTTTTTGAACGTCGTCGCGGCGCGGCTCCCCGACGGCCGCTCGCTCGTCCGTCCGCGCTCTGCCTGTGGCACCTGCGAGGCAGAGATCGCGTGGTACGACAACATCCCGGTCGTCTCGTACCTCGTCCTCCGCGGCCGCTGCAGGTCGTGCGGCGCCTCGTTCAGCGCCCGATATCCGGCCGTCGAGATCGCCACCGCGCTCCTCGTGGCTGCGTGCTTCTGGCACTTCGGGCTCACGGGTGAGGCCGTCGTCGGCGCGTACTTCTGCGCCGCGCTGGTTGTCCTCTCGGCGATCGACGCAGAGAGGCGCATCCTGCCGGACCTCATCGTGCTGCCGTCCTTCGTGATCGTCCTGACGGCGAACATGGTCCTCGCGCCGGACCGGTGGAAGGAGTGGCTCGGCGCCTCCCTGGGGGCGTCGCTCTTCCTCTTCCTGGCCCTCGTGGCCTACCCGCGCGGGATGGGCATGGGGGACGTCAAGCTCGCTCTGCTCCTCGGCGCGGGCCTGGGCTGGCCCGTGGGCGTCGGGCTCATGACCGGCATGGTCACTGCGCTGGTCGCGTCGTCCGTTCTCTTTGCCCGCTACGGGCTGGCGGCGCGCAAAATGGCGATCCCCTTCGGCCCGTTCCTCGCGTTCGGGGCGATTGTGGCGCTCTTCGTCGGGCAGCAGCTGCTCGACGCCTATCTGAACCGCTTCTAAGCCCTTCGCTCGTCTATCCCCCTCCTCAGGGATTCGGCCGCAAAGGCCGATAACTCGTTGAGGAGAACCAGGTGGAATTCGACGACCTCCAAAACCTGCCGGATGCAGGGACAAACGCCGAGGAAAGCTCCTCGGTCGAGCCCACGCACCCTCCGGGCGCCATTGCGCCTAATGCCGTCAACGAGCTCGTAGCCGACCTGCTCGAGACCACAGGGCTGGTCTCGCCCGACCGGCTCGCCGGCGTTCGCTCGACCGCGGTCGGCGGGTCGATCGCCCAGGCGATCGTCGACGAGGGCCTGGCCGCGCCAGGCGTCGACACGCCGCCGCCGTCACCGATCGGCGCGCGCGGCCTCCGCCAGGTCGCGACCGACCATTCGCACCTGCCGCAGATCGACCTCAACGCAGAGGGTGTGGACAAGAACGCCGCCGGCCAGATTCCCACCCACGTCCTCGAGCGCGCGATGGCGATCCCGTACAAGCTCGAGGACGATCGCCTTTTCGTCGCCGTCGCTGACCCCACCAACGTGCAGGCCGTGGACGAGCTCCGTATCGCCACGCGGTACACCCTGGAGATCGGTGTTGCGCCGGCGGAGGACATCGAGGTCGAGCTCAAGCGCCTCGTCCGCGCGACCGAGGCCTGGGAGCGCGCCGCGCTCGTCGAGGACGAGCTCGACGAGGACGAGCTCGGCGAAAATGAGGACGATCTCGAGGCCGACGACGGCGTCTCCGACGCGCCTCTCGTGCGTCTGGTCAACTCGATCATCCTCCAGGCCGCCGAGGACGGCGCCTCCGACCTCCACTTCGACCCTGCCGAGGACGCGCTCGTCGTCCGCCTCCGAGTCGACGGTGTTCTCCACGAGGTGCAGCGCATCCCCAAGCGACTCGCGCCCGGTGTGACGACGCGCCTGAAGGTCCTCGCGAAGCTCGACATCGCCGAGCGCCGAAAGCCGCAGGACGGCCGCATCTCCCTGAACGCGAAGGCCGCGGGGCGCATGCTCGACATCCGTGTCGCAGTGCTCCCCACGGTCGAGGGGGAGGGCGTCGTCATGCGTCTTCTCGACAAGTCGAAGCGTCCGCCGACCCTCGCCGAGCTGGGTCTCTCCGACGAAATGCGCGCGATGTTCGCGGAGATCATCCAAAAGCCGACCGGCGCGCTCCTCGTCACGGGGCCGACCGGCTCCGGTAAGTCGACCACCCTGTACGCGTCGCTCGCGGAGATCAGCCGGCCCGAGATCAACGTGATCACCGTGGAGGATCCGGTCGAGTACCGCCTCGCAGGCCTCAACCAGGTGCAGGTGAACAACAAGGCGGGCCTCACCTTCGCCAATGCCCTGCGCTCGATCCTGCGTTCCGACCCCGACGTGGTGATGGTGGGTGAGATCCGCGACGCAGAGACCGCGAAGATCTCCATCGAAGCCGCCCTCACGGGTCACTTCGTGCTCTCGACCCTGCACACGAACGACGCGCCGAGCGCGCTCACCCGACTGAACGAGATGGGCGTGGAGCCATTCCTGACCGGCTCCGCGGTCACCGCCGTGCTCGCCCAGCGCCTCGTCCGCAAGCTCTGCACGCACTGCTGCGAGATGTACATGGCCACGCAGGAGGAGATGCTCGAGGCACGCTTCTCGCCCGAACAGGCCGCTGCCGCCGACGGCGTCGGCCTCTATCGCAAGAAGGGCTGCCCTCGCTGCAACCAGACTGGCTACAAGGGCCGGGTCGGCGTCTATCAGCTCATGACGATGAGCGAAACGCTTTCCCGGCTGGCCGCGCAGCACGCGAGCCGCGAGGAGATCGAGCGCGCCGGGATGGACATGGGCATGAAGACCCTCTGGGACGACGGCCTCCAGAAGGTCGCCTCGGGCCTGACGTCGATCGAAGAGCTGGCCCGAGTCCTGGTCTAGAACCGTCGCAAGACATCCACCGAACCCGCACGAAGGAAGCCAAGTAACAGTCTGTTGCTAGCTCGGGTTGCAGCCCGACGCCCCACGAACCGCGGAGTTCGCCGTTGAGAAATGTGACGGATCAGGCCTAGTAACAGTCCGTTACTAGGTACCTCAGAGCTCGCAGCCGAGGTACGTCAGTGCCTTCGCGGCTTCGTCCACGAAGGCGTCCGCCTGGGGGCGCGTGGCGAAGGTGTACGGCCCCGGGCGGAGCGGCTCGACCCGCACGGCGTCGACCGGATAGACGTCGCATTCGACGATGAAGCCCTTCATGCCTGTGTCCACACAGCGGAGTGCAACGACCTCGCGGCCGTCCTTCCGCGCCGAACGGCGGCCCACTTCGACTCCCTGGATGTCGACGGCGTGCTCGGCGGCCATCAGGCGTTCTTGACGGCTTGCACGATCGCCGTGCGATCGTAGAAGCCTTCGAGGCGGCCCTTGAGGCTGTAGCCCCGCGTGAAGATGAGAACGGTGGGGGACCCGAGCACGTTGTACTGGGAGGCGAGCTGGCCGACCTCGCGGTTCTTGGAGACGTTCACCGAGACGAACCCGGCGTGAGCGAGAAGGGCTCCTGCGCGGGCCTCGCGCGTCTGAATCGCGTCGTAAGCGGCGCCGGGCTCGTAGAAGAGCACGACGACCTTGCCGTAGCGCTGGAGCTGGGAGTTGATCAAGAGTGGCGCCTGCTGGATCGCAAGGCGGGCGACGCCCTTGTTCTTCTCGTCGAGGCATGTGCCCGCGCCGAGCTGGTGGATGAGCGACACGCGCTCCGCGTCCAGCGCGTTCAGATCGTCGAGGCGGTTCTCGATCGAAGCCACATCGAGTGCCTGAACACGATTGAACACCCACCGGAGCTCTGAGGCCGACGAGTCGATGTTCCGGCGCAGCGCGATCGCCGCCGCGCGCTTCTGCGACGGCAGCCCGAGCTTGATGAATGCAGGCTGCGCGGAGTTCCAGAGCTCGATGTATTCGCCGATAACCGATTCGTAGTCCGCGAGCGTCGTCGGCGCGTCGATCTTCTCGTACTGCGTTTGGAAGCCGCCACACCAGGCCACGAGGCTCTCGGTCCAGTCCGCGGATGTTGCCGGCGGCTTGGCCTTGGTCTTGTCCGGGTGCGTCGTGATGAGCGGGATGCCGGCGTCGCCACCCCCGCCCGGTGCCTTGCCCATGGTGTAGACGCCGAAGGCGGCGCCGATCAGGCCGAGGAAGGCGAGCGGGAGGAGAACGTGCAAGCGAAGCTGAGACGCCATGCGGTTTCTATCGGCACTTCTTGCCAAAGGCTTAAAGGAGAGAGGGCGCCTTTCGGCGCCCTCTCCAGACATCGGATCGCTTCCTGCCTAGCAGGCGGTGACCGTGATGTCGGCCGACGGGCCGCCCTTCTTCCAGGTGGCCTGGCCGACGGTGCTCTGGACGCAGTACGAAGCGGCGGTCGCGCGGACGACGGAGACGTTCTTGATCCCCGCGTCATAGGACAGCTGCAGCTTCGTGAGGTGCAGGCCGGAGTACGTGTTGTGGTCGGCGTAGAACGCCTCCACGCCCGGGATCGACGCCCGCACGTTCGCCTTCGCAGCCGACACTTCAGCGCGGCTCCGGAAGGAGAGGTACGACGGGATGGCGATCGCGAGCAGGATGCCGATAATGATGATCACGACGAGAAGCTCGATGAGGGTGAAGCCCCCCTGGCGATCCTTCTGTGTGATCCGCTTGCTGAGCCTCTGAATCATTTGGTGACTCCTCCTTGATCGAGCATGGGCGTGCGGTGGCTCACGCGGAGATATCGGCCTCTCGGGCACGGAAGGCGTCCCCTCGAATGGGGGATCTTCCCTTGGGCCTTCAGACGAGGCGCTTCTCTGCCGATAGCACCGGGCGGAGGGAGCCCCAATGGATGGTCCTGGCACCGAATCTGCGACGACATACACGATCGACGACCTGCTCGAGACGATGGTCGCTCTCGGCGCGTCCGACTTGCACCTCGCGGTCGGCTCGCATCCGGTCATCCGCCTGAACGGCAGCCTCGAGCGGCTCGAGCAGTTCCCGCGCCTCTCGGCTGACGACAGCCAGCGGCTGCTTTACCGCATCCTCTCGACCGAGCAGCAAAAACACCTGGAGATCAACCGCCAGATCGATGTCTCGTACTCGATCCCGGGCCTCGCGCGCTTTCGCGTCAACGTCTATTTCCAGCGCGAGAGTCTCGGCGGTGCCTTCCGCATGATTCCCGCCGAGCTGAAGACGCTCGAGGATCTCGGGCTCCCGACGCAGCTCCACGAGCTTTCGAAGAAACCGCGCGGCCTCGTCCTCGTCACCGGCCCCACGGGCTCCGGTAAGTCGACGACTCTCGCGGCCGTGGTCGACGAGATCAACCGAACTCGCGACGACCACATCATGACCATCGAGGACCCGATCGAGTTCCTGCACCGCCACAAGCGCTGCATCGTCAATCAGCGCGAGATCGGGCCCGACGCCGTCAGCTTCGCCGACGCCTTGCGAGGTGCGCTTCGCCAGGACCCGGACGTGATCCTCCTCGGCGAGATGCGCGACCTCGAGACGATCTCGACCGCCATTACCGCGGCCGAGACCGGCCACCTCGTCTTCGCCACGCTGCACACACAGGACGCGCCCTCGACGATCGACCGCCTGATCGATGTTTTCCCGGCCGCGCAACAGGAGCAGATCCGCGTCCAGCTGGCAGCGACGATCCAGGGAATCGTCACGCAGACGCTCTTGCCGACCGTGGACGGAAAGGGCCGCGTGGCCGCCCTCGAGATCCTGCTCCCCGACGACGCCGTCCGGAACCTCATCCGCCAGGCGAAGGTCGAGCAGATCTACTCGGTCATGCAGACGAACACCGGCCGCGGCATGCAGACCCTCGAGCAGGCGCTCGTCGACCTCATCACGCGCGGGATCATCACGCAGGAAGTCGCCATGTCCCGCTCGAGCCGGCCCGACCAGCTGCTCGGCCTCCTTCAGCGCAACGGACTCGCAACCCCCGAATCTGCGGCGGGAGGCCTGCGGGTGGCAGGGAGCTAGTCAACCGTGTCCAAGGAAACTGTTGGCCTCAAGATCGGCGCCTCGTACCTCTCGGCGGCCGCCGTCGAGGTGAACGGCTCGGCGAGGCTCGTCCAGGTCGCCCGTGAGCCGATTCCGCGCGGGATCGTTGCGGGCGGCGAGGTCAAGGACATCGCCGCGCTCACCGAAGCGCTCAAGTTCTTCTTCAAGCGGCACGGCCTGTCGAAGCGCAATGTCCGGATCGGCATCGCGAACAACCGCATCGGTGTCCGGACGATCGAGCTCATGGGGATCGAGGATCCGAAGCAGGTGGCGAACGCTGTGCGCTTCCGCGCGCAGGAGGCGCTGCCCATCCCGGTCGACCAGGCGCTGCTCGACTTCCAGGTGCTCGGCGAGACCGTCGAGGAAGGACAGTCCAAGAAGCGCGTTCTCCTCGTCGTCGCGTATCGCGAGCTCGTGGATGCGTACTCGACCGCGTGCCGCGCCGCAGGCATCAAGCTCGCCGGCGTCGACCTCGAAGCCTTCGCGCTCCTCCGCGCGCTGATGCCTCCGGAGGAACCTGCGGGCGAGAAGAGCGCCCTCGTTGCCGTCACGATGGGGTCCGAGCGCAGCACGCTCGGGGTCTCCGACGGCCAGTCCTGCGAGTTCGCCCGGGTGATCGAGTGGGGTGGGATGTCGCTGACGATCGCCCTCTCGCGGGCGCTCGACATGGAGATCGAAGCCGCCGAGATTCTCAAGACAAACATCTCGCTCGACGGCGCCGAGGTGCCCGAGGGGCTCACGCCCGAGCAGGCCCCCGTCGCGCGCGAGGCGCTCAGCGGGGCGCTTCAGGGCTTCTCCCGCGAGCTCGTTTCCTCGCTCCAGTTCTACCAGAGCCAGCCCGACTCGCTCGGCATCCGCGAGGTCGTCCTCGCCGGCGGCACGGCGCGCCTTGCCGGTCTCGCCCCCGCTCTTCAGCACCTGGTCGGCGTGAACGTTCGCGTCGGGGACCCGCTCGTCGGGATCTCGGAAGGGAAGAAGGTCAAGGGCAGCATGCCCGACCCGTCGCTCGCTGTCCCCATCGGCCTCGGAATGGCGCTCTAGGAGACGCGATGGGCATCGACATGAAAAAGGAGATCAAGGTCTCCGATCTTTGGAAGCGCGGGCCGAAGGAGCCCAAGGCGGAGAAGCCGCCGAAGGAGCCGAAGAAGGCCAAGGAACCAAAGCCGCCGAAGGAGAAAAAGGAGCGCCGCCTTGGCCGTGGGAAGACGGAGAAGGTCGCAGCCATGGAGGTCAAGAGCGGTTCGCCCGTGCGCGACATCCCGCTCATGCGCGCCTTCAACCTCCTCCCGAAAGAGGAGGTGCGATCCGAGAAAGAGTCGAAGCCGAGCGCCATCCCGCACGTCATCGTCGCGCTGGCGGGCGTGCTCGTCTTCGCGGCACTCGCCGCTTTCTACCTCTCCTCGAGTGCGGCCGTCACGAAGAAGGCCGGCGAGCTCGACGACCTACGCGGCGACCTCGCGAGCCTGCAGGTGCCCGAGAAGCAGCCGCAGGCGCCGACTCAAGGGGCCAACATCGACTCCGAGCGCTCGGCGCGGACGGCCGCGCTCTCTGCGGCACTGACCGACCGCCTCGCCTGGGACCGCGTCCTGCGCGAGCTCGCGCTCGTCCTTCCGTCCGACGTTACGCTGGCAACGCTCGACGCGACCGCGCCTTCGCCGGGCTCTGCAGGAGCTGCGACGAGCGGCGCGGTGAGCTCGTTCAGGGTGACCGGCACCTCGGTGAGCCAGGCGAGCGTCGCGCGGCTGCTGTCGCGGCTCCAGGTCGTCCCTGAGCTCCAGAACGTTCAGCTCGAGTTCGCAACGGCGTCCGACGATCCCGCGACGCGGGGCGTGAACTTCGCCATCACCGCTTCCGTGCGCCAGGGAACCGCCTCGTGAAGAAGCAGATCCCCATCTGGCCCGTGATCGGGATCGCCATCCTGCTGGTGGCCGCGATCGCGTTCATGGTCGTCATCCGGCCGAAGCGCGCAGAGTCCGGCCGCCTCGACGAGCAGATCGCCGAGATGCAGATGAAGGTGAGCGCCGCCCAGCTCGCGTCCCGTCCTCAGCAACAGGCGACGACGATCAAGGTCGCCGATGTCTTCGAGGTCTCGAAGGCGATGCCCGACACAGACGACATGCCCGGGATCATCCTCGACCTCAACTCGGTCGCCGAGGCGACGGGGATCAGGTTCCTCTCGATCCAGCCGAGCGCGCCGACTCCCAAGACGGGGTACAGCGCGATCGGGATCACCCTCACCTTCGAGGGCAACTACTTCGATCTCACGGATTTCCTCTTCCGCCTCCGGAACCTCGTCACCGTCCGCGACGGACACCTGTCCTCGGCGGGCCGGCTTTTCACCCTCGACACCATGAGCATGAAAGAGGGGAAAGACGGGTTCCCGAGCATCAACGCTGGCCTGACGGTCTCCGCGTACGTCTACGGCGCGGCCGACCCGGCGACCGCGGTCGTTCCGCCGCCGCCCACGGAGGCGCCCCCGCCGCCCCCGCCCGCCGACGCATCCGCAGGAGGTCTTGGCTAATGGCATCCAAGAAAGTCCAGGCTGCTCTTCTCAAGCAGAAGGAAGCCAAGCAGAAGAAAGTGCTGTTCCTGCTCGTGCCGGTCTTCCTCGGGCTGATGGCGTGGCAGGGCCCGAAGACGTTCAAGGCGATCACCGGCGGCAACGCGCCGCCGGCCACCACCGCTGTACCTACGACGACCGCGCCGACGCCGGGCTCGGCTCCCTCGACGCCCGGCGCTGGGGCGGTCGTCCCTCCGAGCCAGCTCGTCGACACCGACGCGCCCCCGTCCCTCATGGATGGGCAAATGTCGAACTTCGGCGTCTTCCCCGGCCGGGATCCGTTCTCGGGCGGTGCGATCGCCCCCGGACTTGGCGGCGTCAGCACGGGTGGCACCGGCACCGGGACTGGCACGACCCCCACCGCGACTCCCACGAGCGCGCGTTTCCAGGTGAACGGTGCCGCAGAGGACGTCTCGATCGGCGATACGTTCCCCGAGTCTGACCCCGCGTTCAAACTCGTCTCCGTCACTGCGAGCTCGGCCATGATCTCCCTCGCGTCAGGCGCCAGCTTCACGAACGGCGATCAGAGCGAGCAGATCAAGGTCGGGAAGACCTTGACGGTCGTCGGAGACGACGGCTCGACCTTCAGCATCAAGCTCGTCAGCACGAGCTAGCCGGCCTGCAGAGAGGCCGGCGTTTGCTCTAGGAGCCCGTGCCCTCGTCGAACGAGGCGCTGACGCGGGCCCACACGCGATACGGGGACGTGTTGTCGCGGACGACGACGCTCACCAGCTTGACGAGCCGGCCCGCCGTGGTCCCCGAGTTCGTGATCTGCCTCCAGGTGATGTAGGTGTCTACCTTGTACGAGCGCCCGTCGGCGCCGGTGACCGTCTTCGTGGAGACGGCATTCGTGCAGGGCGTCGCGCCGCAGGCTTTGACGTCGACTTTCTGGACCCACGACACAGTCGCGCCGGCAGAGTGCGCTGCCGCAGCGCCGTAGTACGAGGAATCCCTGTCGTTCAGGTAGCCGCGCTCTCCGACCACCCGCACGGTCCACGGCGTTGTCGTTCGGTCGTTCACGAGAATGAGCTCGCTGTCGATCTTCACCAGGAACGGGCCGGTCGAGGGAAAGCCCGTCCCGCTGGCAACGGGAATCGTCAGCTGGGACGCCGTCATCGCGGAAGTCAGTGTGGTCGTCGCGGCGCTGTCCGTCTTGTAGAACGTCTGCCCCGTGTAAGTCGAGCCATAGGTGCCGCCGACGACCGATGTGACGTTCGAACTCGCTAGCCCGACCGCCTCGTACTTGATCGCCCGGAAATTCTCCATCTCCGAGTCTGCGATGGCGGCCGCGGTCGTGACCGTGCTTGCGCGGCGGATCTGCACGATGCCGGCCTGAAAGACGCTGAAGACAGCGAAGATGCCGATGAGCATCACGGTCATCGCCGCGAGAAGCTCGATCATGCCGAAGCCAGCCTCGCTCCGGGCACGCCGCCGCCGATGTGAGCGCGCAAAAAGCACCGACCAGAACATCGGCAAACTGTCGTTGACCCTCAAGGCGTGGCCGGGTGATGCCGATTTCACCGCTTGGAATGGCTTCGTACGCCTACACGGCGATCAACTCCGCGGGCCTCGAGCTCGACGGCCAGGTCAACGCCCCTGACGCCAACGCGGCGCGCGAAGCGCTCCGCGTGCGCGGGCTCGTCGCCCTGACACTGGACGAGCAGGCCTCGAGCTCGGCCGGCTTCGCCATGGCCGTGAAGAAGGTGAAGCCGAAGTCGCTCCAGGTCTTCTCACGGCAGTTCGCGACGATGATCGAGGCCGGTCTCAACGTCGTCACCGCGCTCGTCATCCTCGAAGAGCAGACGGAGGACAAGAAACTCGCGACCGTCGTCTCGGAGCTTCGCGCCGACGTCGAGGGCGGGCTTCTGCTCTCGGAGGCGATGTCGCGCCACCCGCGGATCTTCTCCCGGCTGTTCATCTCGATGGTCGAGGCGGGGGAGGCTGCCGGAATCCTCGACGTGGTGCTCGACCGGGTCGCGTTCCAGATCGAGAAGGAGACTCAGATCAGGCGCCGCGTCAAGGGCGCGATGATGTATCCGCTGATGGTCATGGCCTTCGCCACGCTCGTCCTCATCGGCATGCTCATGTTCCTCGTCCCGATCTTCGTCGGGATCTTCGACGATCTCGGCGGCGACCTGCCGATGCTCACGCAGATCGTCGTCAAGGGGTCGAACATCCTGCGCAGCTACTGGTACATCGTCTTCCCCGTGTGGGCCGGCATCATCTTTGGCTTCTTCCGCTTCAAGAAGACTGAGTCGGGCCGACGGATCTGGGACCGCTTCCGCATGAAGATGCCGTTCGGGATCGGGGCGATCATCGTCAAGGTCGGCATGGCGCGGTTCTCGCGGACGCTCTCGACCCTCGTCGCGGCTGGCGTGGACATCATCCGTTCGCTCGAGATCACCGGGACGACTTCGGGGAACAGCCTCATCGAGGATGCGACCGCGGTCGTCCGCGAGCGTGTGCATCAGGGTGTCCCGATCGCGGTGCCGATCCAGGCCGAGAAGATCTTCCCGCCGATGGTGTCGCAGATGGTGCGTGTCGGCGAGGAGACCGGCGAGCTCGAGAAGATGCTCGGGAAGATCGCCGACTTCTACGAGGACGAGGTCGACTCCTCGATCGCGACCCTGACCTCGATTCTCGAGCCGCTCATGATGATCGGCGTGGGATTGATGGTCGGCGTGATCATCATTTCCATGTACCTGCCGATGTTCAAGCTGCTCACGCTGATTCAGTAGATCCGCGATAGCCGTGGGCGGCCGCGTACTCCTCGGCCACCGACTTCGGCACGCAGAAGGCCCACGCGTCCTCGACGAGGTCACGCATCTCGTCCTCGTCGAGCGCGGCGAGATCGCCGTGCACCCAGTGGTAGCGCATGTCGTGCTCGCTCGGAAGCGAAAACTTCTCGGGCTCGGAGTCGACGAGGGCCTGACGCCACCCCCTCGGGAACGCGAACCCCATGGTCGAGCCGTCCTTCGAGAAGGCGAGCCAGACGATCCGGCCGATCCGGAACTTGACCCGTCCGCGGACGAAGGCCTCGCTCGACCGGGGCAGCGTGGCCGCGAATGCCCGGACTTCGTCCATCGTCACCACGCCGCTCACGTTACTGTCATCTCGCACGCGAACAAAGGAGCCGGGTGGGCTACAGCGTGGTGAACGTCGAGGAGATGGAGGGCGAGGGGCCTGGGGGCGCCGTTCGCTTCGTGCGGCGGAAGCTCGGCGTACAGGCCTTCGGGATCAACTGGTTCGAGCTCGGCCCAAACGTGCGCGGCCACGAGCACAACGAGGTCGACACGGGCCAGGAAGAGGTCAACGTGATCATCGAAGGCTCGGGCGTCTATGAGGTCGAGGGCGAGACGATCCCCGTGCGCGCCGGCTCGTTTCTCCGCTTCGATCCCGGGACGACACGCTGTCCGGTTGCGGGCCCCGAGGGCATGACCATGATCGCCGTCGGCGTGCGCCAGGGGAGCTACGAGCCCCATGGGCCCTTCTGACGAGAATCTCGTCCAGTTGATGAGAGTCCTGCGGGCGTCGCCCGCCGAGGTCTTCGCGGCCTGGACCGAGCCCGCGCTCCTCGAAAGCTGGTGGACAGGCGTCGGGGGCTGGGTGGGTGCAAAGGCTGACGTCGATCTGCGCGTCGGGGGTCGATACCACCTATCCATGCGGGACGAGCGCGGAGCGCTGCACGGCATCGTGGGCGTCTACACGTTGATCGCGCCCGCCGAGCGTCTCAGCTTCACCTGGACATGGGAGAACGAGCCGAGCGTCATGCGCGGGAGCGAGGAGAGCCTCGTCGACGTCACGCTGCGCGAGGGGCCCCAGGGAACGCAGCTATTCCTTACGCACAGCGGTCTCGAGGGCGAGCTGGTCAAGGACATGCACGAGGAGGGCTGGAACGCCCTCTTGACGAGCCTGTACGCCTCGGTCTCCTAGCGGAGGAAAAGGGCCCGGCTCGTGGTGCCGGGCCCTCGGGTCCGCTGAGGGCTATCCGCCGCAGCCGTGGGCTGCGAGGATCGCCGGGTTGCTGAAGGCGTTTGCACCACCGGCGTAGCTCGAATGGGCGGCGGTGCCGCTCGAGTTCGCGCCTGAGATGAGCTGGCCGAAGCTCAGCCCACAGGCGGCCTTGATATCCTGGCCGGGCGCTGCACCGGCCGAGGTCGGCAGGGCGAGCAGGGCGGCCGAGCAAATGGCGACCGCGATTCGCTTTCGCATCGTGTTGTCCTTTCCTTAGGCGGTGGCGGGGGCGGGAGTCCGGCTCCAGCGGCGCCGCATTGCAGGCCACTGGACGACCTCGTAGACGGCTGCAGCTCCGACGAGGCCGTAGACAACGCGGGTGGCCGCGTTCGTCTCGCCGAAGTCGAGCCCGAAGAGCGTCGCGACGAGGTCGAACTCGGCGACCGCGACGAGTCCCCAGTTCAGGGCGCCGACGACGACGAGCACGCCCGCCAGCACGTCGATCTTCTTCATGTTCCTCTCCTTCCTGTCGAGGTTTCGTTCAGGGACGGTACAGAAGCTGGACAATCTTGTCAAGTATCTGTCCAACTTGTGTACGATGCGGTGCATGGCGAGCGAAGGGCTATTGCGCATCGGCGAGCTGAGCCGCCGGACCGGCGTCACGCCCGACCTCCTGCGCGCCTGGGAGAGGCGCTACGGGTTGCTCGCCCCACAGAGGACGAGCGGGGGGTTCAGGCTCTACCCCCTCACGGATGTGGTGCGGATCGAGACGATGCAGAGCCATCTGGCGCGGGGGCTCTCGGCAGCCGAGGCAGCCCGCCTCGCCAAGGAGCAGGACGAGCCGGGCCGGGTGGGTACCTCGATCTCCGGGCTCCTCGGCGACTTCCGCGCAGCTCTCGACGCGTATGACGAGCCGCACGCGCAGCTGCTTCTCGATCGAATGCTCGCGGCGTTCACGCTCGAGACCGTCCTGCGTGACGCGCTGCTGCCGTACCTGCACGAGCTCGGCGACCGTTGGGAGCGCGGCGAGGCCTCCGTTGCGCAGGAGCACTTCGCGAGCAGCGTGATCCGCGGGCGGCTCCTCGGTCTCGCACGCGGCTGGGGATCCGGAAGCGGGCCGCTCGCCGTTCTCGCCTGCCCACCGGGGGAGGAGCACGACCTCGGCCTGCTCGCCCTGGGCGTCGTACTGCGTGCACGGGGCTGGCGGGTGGCCTATCTGGGTCCGGACACCCCGATGGAGACTCTCGCCGATGCCGCGAGGCGGATGGGAGCCGACTGGGTCGTCGTCTCGGCGGTCTCGGCAGCCCGGCTGGAGGGCGTCGAGGAGGAGATCGCGCGGCTCGTCCGCAACGTCCGGGTCGCGCTCGAAGGCGCGGGGGCAACTCCGGCGCTCGCCGAGCGCACGGGCGCGGATCTGCTTTCCGGCGGTCCCGTCGAAGAGGCGGAGCGGCTCACCGCGACCGCCGATAGCATCGAAGGGGATGGCAGAGGCTCGTAGCGCGCGTCTCGAGGAAGTCGCCTCGGTGGAGGAGATCGCGCGGCTGCCGTATTCGCTCCGGGTGCTCCTCGAGAACGTCGTTCGCGCCGGGCTCGCCGGCGAGGGCGATCCGGAGGAGGCGCGGGCGATCCTCGAATGGCAGCCGGGCGAAGAGCCTCACGGGGAGATCTCCTTCCGCCCGGCGCGGGTCCTGCTCCAAGACTTCACCGGCGTCCCGGCCATCGTCGACCTCGCCGCCATGCGCGATGCGATGCGCGACCTGGGTGGCGAGCCGGCCCGGATCAACCCGCTCCTCCCGTCCGAGCTCGTCATCGACCACTCTGTCCAGGTGGACGTGTTCGGGTCGAAGATCGCGATCTTCAAGAACACGGAGCTCGAGTTCGAGCGGAACCGTGAGCGCTACGCATTCCTGCGCTGGGGCCAGGAGGCCTTCGACGACCTGCGCGTCGTTCCGCCGAACACCGGCATCGTCCACCAGGTCAACCTGGAGTACCTCGCGCGCGTGGTCGAGGAGCGGAACGGCTGGGCCTTCCCGGACACCCTCGTCGGCACTGACTCGCACACGACCATGGTCAACAGCCTCGGCGTCCTCGGCTGGGGTGTCGGCGGGATCGAGGCCGAGGCGGCCATGCTCGGCGAGCCGCTCTCGATGCTGGTCCCCCAGGTCGTCGGCTTTCGGCTCTCGGGCCGCCTGCCCGAAGGCTCGACTGCCACCGACCTCGTCCTCACCGTGACTGAGGCGCTCAGGAAGCTCGGCGTCGTCGGCAAGTTCGTCGAATTCTTCGGCCCCGGGCTCTCCGGTCTCACGCTGGCCGACCGCGCCACGATCGCGAACATGTCTCCGGAGTACGGCGCGACCTGCGGCTTCTTCCCCGTGGACGACGAGACGCTCGCCTACCTGCGCATGACGGGCCGAAGCGACGAGCACATCGCGCGCGTCGAGAGCTACTGCCGCGCCCAGCTCCTCTTCCACGACGAGGAGGTCGAGCCTTCATACAGCGAGGTCGTGGACCTCGATCTCGGTTCCGTCGAGCCGAGCCTCGCCGGACCGCGCCGCCCGCAGGACCGCGTGCCGCTTCGCGAGGCGCGAGACTCCTTCCTCGGAGCTCTTCAGACGTTCGGCATCGAGTACGGAAACCACGACAATGCGGTCGCGGAGACCTTCCCGGCCAGCGACCCGACCACAGAGCAGAGTCCCGGCGGGGATCGCGCGCACGCGCCGGAGCCCGAGCCATCTCCCGTTGCGGTCGCCGAGGTCGAGCCGGCCTCGGTGGAGGTCGAGCTCGACGGGACGCAGTTCGAGCTGGGCCACGGAAGCGTTGTCATCGCCGCCATCACGAGCTGCACGAACACCTCGAACCCGGCCGTCATGGTTGCAGCGGGCCTGCTTGCGAAGAACGCCGTCGAGCGCGGCCTCAAGCGCCGGCCCTGGGTGAAGTCGAGCCTCGCGCCCGGCTCCAAGGTCGTAACGGAGTACTACGACCGCGCCGGCCTCAGTGAGTACCTCGACGCCCTCGGCTTCGACATCGTCGGCTACGGCTGCACGACCTGCATCGGGAACTCCGGGCCGCTCCCGGAGGAGATCTCGGCCGCGGTGGAGGAGGGCGGTCTCGTCGTGTGCTCGGTGCTCTCCGGCAACCGCAACTTCGAGGCGCGCATCCATCCGGAGGTGAAGGCCAACTACCTCGCTTCGCCGCCGCTCGTGGTCGCCTATGCCCTCGCCGGCCGGATGGACCTCGATCTCACGAGCGAGCCGCTCGGCCAGGACGAGGATGGCAACGACGTCTTCCTGACCGATGTCTGGCCGAGCCCCGACGAGGTGCAGGAGACCATCGCGTTCGCGCTCCAGCAGGAGATGTTCACGCGCACGTACGCGGACGTCTTCACCGGCGACGAGCGCTGGCGTGAGCTCGACACGCCCGAGGGCGAGCTCTTCGCCTGGGAGCCGGAGTCCACCTACGTGCGCCTGCCGCCGTACTTCGAGGGCATGCCTCCGGAACCGGGAACCGTGGACGATTTCACCGGAGCGCGCTGCCTCGTCATGCTCGGGGACAGCGTCACGACCGATCACATCTCGCCGGCGGGCGCGATCAAGCCCGAGAGCCCGGCCGGCCGCTACCTCACCGAGCACGGCGTCGAGCGCAAGGACTTCAACTCCTACGGCTCGCGCCGCGGAAACCACGAGATCATGGTGCGCGGCACGTTCGCCAACGTACGCCTTCGCAATCTGCTCGTGCCCGGCAGCGAGGGCACCTGGACCGTCCATCTGCCCGACGGCGACGAGGCGACGATCTTCGACGCGGCCGAGCGTTACCGCTCCGAGGGCGTGCCGCTGATCCTTCTCGCCGGCAAGGAGTACGGTTCGGGCTCTTCACGCGACTGGGCGGCGAAAGGGCCGAAGCTCCTCGGCGTGCGCGCCGTGATCGCGGAGAGCTACGAGCGCATCCACCGCTCGAACCTCGTCGGGATGGGCGTCCTCCCGCTCCAGTACATGCCGGGCGAGAACGTCGAGTCGCTGGGGCTCACCGGCCGCGAGGAGTTCTCGATCACGGGCGTGGAGAACGGCGAGGCCGACGAAGTCACTGTCCGCGCCGACGACAAGGAGTTTCACGCCCGCCTCCGCGCCGACACGCCTCGCGAGCGCGACTACCTCCGACATGGGGGCGTCCTGCCGTTTGCGCTGCGCGCGCTTCTCCGCCGATGAGCCGGCTGGTTGTCATCGCTCCTCTTCGGCCTGGGGGCGATGCCCGCGCCCGGGAGCTTCTCGACCAAGGGCCTCCGTTCAACCTCGAGGACTCGCCCTTCGATTCGCACGAGGTCTTCGTCACGCCGCAAGAGGTCGTGTTCGTCTTCGAGGGAACGACGGCCGGGGAGACACTCAACCTCGCGGCCGAGGACCCTCGCCTCTGGCACGCGGCGAAGGCCTGGGCGGACTGTCTCGGCGGCCGGCCGCGAATCGCCCGCTCAGCATTTTCGTGGAAGCGGGACTCGGCGGGCGGTTAGGGTAGGCGCATGTTGTTCTGGCTTGTGTTCGGCTGGGCGAGCAACGTGCTCGGGATCTGGGTCACGTCGCTGATCTTCGACGGCGTCACCTACGACGACAAGGTCTGGGTGCTCG
>Ga0126307_10000165_pt1 | contig 40839 bp, 31 predicted proteins | sample Plot28_FD_89955 | JGI IMG/M metagenome (GOLD analysis project Ga0126307, IMG submission 89955) | Serpentine soil microbial communities from UC McLaughlin Reserve, CA, USA - Plot28 | ecosystem: Environmental > Terrestrial > Soil > Grasslands | place: USA: UC McLaughlin Reserve, Lake County... | reverse complement strand
CGACGACGGGCGTCTCACGGACGCCAAGGGCAGGACGGTCAACTTCGAGAACACGGTCGTCATAATGACCTCGAACGTCGGCAGCCAGCACCTCGTCTCCACGAGGCAGTTCGGCTTCACCTCCACAAACGGCGTGGACTTCCGCGAGACCGAGCGCCGGGCGCGCGAGGCGCTGGAGCGGGCCTTCAGGCCGGAGTTCCTCAACAGGGTCGATGAGATCATCGTCTTCCAGCCACTCACCAAGGGGGACGTGCTGAAGATCGTGGACATCATGCTCTCCCGCCTGAACAAGCACCTGGAAAGCCAGCGCGTCCAGATCGAGGTCTCAGGCGCCGCCAAGGAGTTCCTCGCCGAGGAGGGCTACGACCCTAAGTTCGGCGGACGACCGCTGGCGCGGGCCATCAGACGCTACGTCGAGAATCCCCTTTCGAGCCGCATCATAGGCGGCGAGTTCGGCCCCGACGACACCGTCGTCGTCGACCGCGCAGAGGAAGGCCTCGCTTTCAGGGCGAAGGTGCCCGCGACGCGGTAGGACCACCCGTCCATTACTAGGGGCTCCCCACATCGTCGGGGAGCCCCTTTTCTGTGCTACTTTTCTGTCACCATGACGGGGTTGCCGGAAGGCTACACGACGAGGGCGCCTTCGCACGAGGACGCAGAGGAGGTTGCGGTCCTGATCTCGGCCTCCCAGATCGCAGACACGGGCGAGACGGACATGAGCGTGGAGGAGCTGATCGACGACTGGCATCCCCTGGACCTCGACGAGGAGGCCGTGATCGTGACCGCTCCCGACGGTACCATCGCCGCCTACGCCGACGTGCTCAACCGCTCTTTCGTAATCGTCTCGGTCTACGGTTACGTCCACCCGGATCACAGGGGGATGGGGATAGGCGCCTACCTAGTCGCGTGGGGAGAGCGCTGGGCGCGCGCCCGCATGCCGCAAGCCTCCGAGAACGCGCGGGTCGTCGTGCAGCATTACATCAACTTGGCCAACGCGGAAGGGCGACGGCTACTGGAGGGCTCCGGCTATACCCCGGTGCGCGCGATATACGTGATGGAGACCCACCTCGATGAGGCCCCTCCGCTACCACGCTGGCCCGAGAGCATCTCCGCGCGCACCTTCGTCCCAGATCAGGACGAGCAAGCGACCTTCGAGGCCGTCGAAGATGCGTTCAGGGACACCTGGGGAAGGCCGCGCGGCACGTTCGAACGGTTCGTCAGGATGACACAGACGGAGAGCTTCGACCCTTCTCTATGGTTCCTGGCCATGGACGGCGACGAGATAGCGGGCGTCACCCTGTGCAAGACGCTCGCCGGCGAGGGATGGGTGGACGTCGTCGGCGTCAGGCGTCCGTGGCGAAAACGTGGACTAGGGCTCGCCCTCCTTCGCCACGCCCTCACCGAGTACCACAGACGCGGCATCCACAAGGTCAGCCTCAGCGTGGACGCCGAGAGTATCACAGGCGCCCCCAAGCTCTACGGACGGGCCGGGATGCGCGTCAGAGAGAGCTACGTCGTACACCTCAAAGAACTCCGCCCGGGCGTAGATCTCGGCGTGAGGTCAGACGAGGAATAGGTTTTCGTGTGTAGGGGCGGGTTTCAAACCTGCCTTTTAGGTTCGCGAACCGCCCTCGCCGCGAGTCGAGGCTTCCGCTATCAAACATTTGTTTGACATAGGGCGTACGGTACGCTAACGTGTTGGTGGATGGAAGAGGCTCTACATCCGAGGCGCGAGAGGATCTTGCGGTATCTGGCGCGGCGTGCGGGGAGCGGTGAGCCGCCGCCGAGCGTACGCGAGGTCGGGGTCGAGGTGGGGCTCAGGAGCTCGCAGACGGTCCACCACCACTTGAGGAAGCTCGAGGAAGAGGGTTATGTGGCGCGGGAGAGCGGGGCGAGGATGGTCAGGCTCACGGAGAAGGGGTGGGGGGTTGCTGGACGGATGGGGTTGCTCGGCAGGATCGCCGCCGGACGCGGGCTCGAGGCGGTGGCGACCGACGAGGCCTACTCATTGGCGGCGGAGCTACTCGCTTCGCGGTCGGGGAGGCGGAGGTATCTGTTGCGGGTTGTGGGGCAGAGCATGGTGGGGGCCAGGATCGAGGACGGAGACCTTCTGGTCGTCGAGGAAGACGAGAGCCCTCAGAACGGTTCGGTGGTCGTGGTGTTGTTGAGGGAGGGCGAGGAGGTGACGGTAAAACGCTTCTTCAGGGAGGGGGAGATGTTGAGGTTGAGGCCCGAGGCCCAGCCGGGAGAGTACGAGGAGATGGTGGTACCGGCGGAGGAGGCACGGGTACAAGGACGCGTGGTCTACGTGTTGCATCCTCCGGGGAAGTCAGGGGGTGGAAATCGGGCGTGAGCCAGCTTCCGTCGATGACTTACGGGTTGCTCTCCTATCTGGTGCTCGCCTGCGCGAGCGCGGCCGTCGGGTACTACTTCGCAAGAAAGCGGACCGAGTACGAGGTTGGTTACCGGCATCGGGTGGAAGTCGCCCAGAGTGTGCAAGGGATGGTGATCCCGCTCGTCGAGGAGTTCGAGGCCGCTCTGGAGTACGTGCGGCTGCCAGGTCCCTCAGGAGAGTTGCCGGTTGAGGAGATAGAACGCTCGGTGGACGGGCTGGAGAAGTACGTCGAGCAGCAGGAGATGTGGCTGGACCGCCGAACCTCCGCCGCCCTCGGGGACCTTGTTGCGAGCTTCCGCGACCACCAGAGGATGCTGGATCTTCTTCCACGCCGCTACGACGATCCGGGCTTCGAGAGGGCTTATGAACGGGCAGGAGCAGACCTCGAAGGGTGGCTGCGCGCGGAGCTTCCCGCCGCCCGCGAAGAACTGGAGGACGCCTTCAAGGGACTGCTCGGCGTCGGACGCTGGCGGCGCGGAGCATTGCGGTAAGAACCAACGAATCTTGCGGGCCACCTGTACGCCGGGTAACATGGCACTATACGGCGCGTCCCGTGCGGATTGTCAGGGCATCATTCGTCGAATGGAAAGGTACGTGGAGCGGTGGGCGCAACGTTATCGGTGACGGATGCGTTCGTGGCCGTGCGGTGCACGGTGCTTGTGGGTAGGAGTCTCTCATAGGCGGGTTCAGAGCGTACCTGTCCGCTTTGCGCTCGGCGCTAGGCCGACTCTTACGCCACCTGCGCGTCGCTGGGGCGGCTTACGGGGTGCTTCTTATCTCGCTGTTGCTCGCGGGGCTCGCCTGGTTTTACGTGCGCCACACGGTCGAGGCGCAGGATCGGGTCCGTTTCGATGAGACCGTTCAGGCTACACAGGCGGCTGTGGACCGAAAGACCGACGCTTACCTCGACGCGCTGTTCGGGGCCCGCGGCGTGTTTCTGGCCAGCAAGGCGGTCGAGCGCCAAGAGTGGGAAAGCTACGTCAAAGGCATAGAGACCAAGAGCCGGCTCGAGGGCCTTCAGGCGCTTGGCTTCGCCAGGTATGTAAAGCCCGACGAGCGGAAGGCTTTCGCCAGCGAGGCCAGAAAAGAAGGGCTGCCCGAGATGCGGCCCGACCTCGATCCCGGCGGGGAGCGTTCCGCCTACTTTCCCCTGACGCGGGTCGCCCCCACAAACGAGGCCAACCTGCGCATGATAAATCAGGACGCTTACACCTACCCGGCCCACGCGGCTGCCATGGACGAGGCGCGCGACACGGGCTCGCCGCAGGCGACCAGGATGGTCTACGTGCTGACTGAGCCCACAGCGAACTCGATCACCGACCTCGCCCTCAGCCCTGGCTTCGCCGTCTACCTTCCCGTCTATGCTGAGGGGGAGCCGGTAGAGACCGTCGCCGGGCGACGGCATGCCCTGAAAGGGTTCGTCGTCGGGTATTTCAGGCAGGATGGGCTCCTCGACGACGTGTTCGGGAGGGGCTTCGACCCCGCAATAGACTTCGAGGTCTACGACGGCGCCGACATCGAGTCGAGCTCGCTCATCTACGATGACGATGGGGTGCAGCGCGCCGGAAAGGAAGAGTACGATCCGCTCTTCTCGAAGAAGAGCCGCATCGAGGTGGCTGGGCGCGAGTGGAACCTGTACTTCGCCACGTTGCCAGGATTCAAGCATGGCGCCGAGAGCAACCTGCCGGCCTTCGTGCTCGCCAGCGGCGTGGGGGCCAGCGTCTTACTCTTCGGCATCTCGTGGATGCTCGTGCGCAGCCGCATCCTGGCCGTACGCGCGAGCAAAGACCTCGAGGACGCCAACAGGGAGCTCGAAGGGACCAACAGGGAGCTTGAGGCGTTCTCTTATTCCGTCTCCCACGACCTGAGGGCCCCCTTGAGGACCATAGACGGGTTCTCCCAGATATTGCAGGAGGACTACGAGGGAGAGCTCGACGACGAGGGGATGGACTACCTCGGGCGAGTAAGGGCCGCTAGCAGGCACATGGCCACGCTTATAGACGATCTGCTCGACCTCTCGAGGGTCGGACGCAGGCCCCTGCGCAGGGAACCCGTGGACCTCTCGCGCCTCGCTGCGGGGATCGTCGAGGAGCTCAAAGAGTCCCAGCCAGGGCGGGAGGTCGAGTTCGTGACGGAGGAGAAGATCATGGCCTGGGGGGACGTGAGCCTGCTCAAGGTGGCGCTCGAGAACCTGCTCGGCAACGCGTGGAAGTTTACCGCCAACGAAAAGGAGGCGCGCATAGAGTTCGGCGCCGACAGGGATCCTGGTCCAGGTTTCCTCGCCCCCGTCTACTACGTGCGGGACAACGGGGCCGGCTTCGACCAAGCGTACGCAGACAAGTTGTTCGGCGCGTTCCAGAGGCTGCACGGTCAGGATGAGTTCGAGGGGACCGGGATCGGCCTGGCGACTGTGGCGCGCATCGTCCACAGGCACGGCGGCAGGGTCTGGGCGGAGGGGAGTGTAGGCGAGGGGGCCACCTTCTACTTCACGCTCGGAGGCCGGGAGATCGGGGACCGTGTCCTCCCCGCGAAGAAGGCCGAGATTGCGTGAGGCCAGCGTGAAGAGAGGTCCGGTGATGGGGACCCTGCGCGTGCTGCTCGTCGAGGACTCCGAGAACGACGCGATACTCCTCCTGCGGGAGCTCAGACGCGGCGGATACCAGCCCATCGCGCAGATGGTCTATACCGCAGAAGGCATGGAGGTGGCAATACGTGCGGCGGAAGAGAGAAACGAGCCTTTCCAGGTCGTGATCTCCGACTACTACATGCCACGCTTCAGGGCGCCCGACGCCCTGGGGTTGCTGCGAGAGCTAGGTTACGACGTCCCGTTCATCGTCGTCTCGGGCAAGATTGGGGAGGACGCGGCGGTGGAGATCATGAAGGCGGGGGCGAACGACTACCTGACCAAGGAGAACATGAGCAGGCTGTGCCCCGCCATCGAGCGCGAGCTCAGGGAGGCGGAGGTGAGGAGGGAGCGCGAGTGGGCGGAGAAGGCGCTGGGCCGGAGCGAGGACCGCTTCAGGCGCCTCGTAGAGCAGGCCGCCGATGCTATCTTCGTGCACGACCTCGAGGGCAACTTCGTCGACGTAAACCGCCAGGCGTGCGAGAGCCTCGGGTACTCAAGGGAGGAGCTCCTCTCTATGTCCGTCCGCGACGTCGAGGCGACCTACGCCCCTGGATCGATCCTGAAGCTGTGGACCCAGATCGCCTCGGGCCCCCCACGCACGCTTGAAGGCGTCCACCGCCGCAAGGACGGATCTACCTTCCCCGTCGAGATCCGCGTCGGCGTGTTCGAGGCCGAGGAACGCCCGTTGATACTCGCCCTGATCCGCGACGTCTCCGGGCGCAGGGAGGTGGAGAGGAAGTTCAGGGAGACCCAGACCCGTTACCGTACGCTCGTAGAGCAGATACCGGCCGTCACCTACGTGCAGGAGCCCATCGACTCCGATAACCCGAAGGCCATAACCTACATGAGCCCGCAGTACGAGGACATGCTCGGTTATCCTGCGGAATCGGAGATACTCGACGAGGGGCACTGGCTGAGGACGTTGCATCCTGATGACAGGGAGCGGGTGCTGGCCGAAGAGCTCAGGACCGACGAGACCGGTGAGCCCTACAAAATAGAGTACCGGTTGATCGCCCGCGACGGGCGGGTGGTGTGGGTGCGTGACGAGGCGACCCTCCTCAGGGACGAGGATGGCAATTCTCTGTACTGGCTCGGCGTCCAGTACGACATCACCGAGCAGAAGCGTGCCGAGGAGGAGTTCAGAAAGAGCGAGGAACGTTTCAGGGCAACGTTCGAGCAGGCCGCGGTCGGGATCGTGCAGGCCGGGCTGGATGGCGAATGGCTCAGGTTCAACGACAAGTTCTGCGACATCGTCGGCTACGAACGCGAGGAACTCGGCGCGGTGAGCCTCTTCGAGCTCGTCTCCCCTGAGGACTTCGAGAGGGACTTCGACAGGGGCGTCAGGATGCTTGCAGGGGAGCTCAGCGACTATACAGAGGAGAAGCTCATCGTCGGCAAAGGCGGGAGGCGCGTCTGGATCAACCTGACCGTCTCCCTGGTGCACGACGACTCAGGCGAGCCACGCTACTTCATCGCGGTCGCCGAGGAGATCGGAAAGCGCAAGCAGGCCGAAGAGGAGCGTCAGAGAACCCAGGAGCAGCTAAGGCAGAGCGAAGAGCGTTTCAAGGTGCTCGCCCAGGAGGTCGTCGAGGGGATAATCCTGAGCGAGAACGGCAAGGTCATCGACGCAAACCGCAGCGTGACGGAGATGTTCGGCTACGACTTAGGCGAGCTTATCGGCAAAGATGCCATCGAGCTCACGGCGCCCGAGTACAGGGAGATGGTGGAGGGGCGTATCTCCGACGAGGACACCAGACCGTACGAATCGAGGGGCCTAAAGAAAGACGGCACCATCTTTCCTATGGAGGTAAGGCCGAGGCACCTCCCCTACTCGGGGCGTACGATCCGGGTGACCTCCGTTATAGATCTGACGGAACGCAAGCACCAGGAGGAGGCCCTGAGGCAGAGCGAGGCGCTCTACCGCACGGTGGTCGAGCAGGCGGAGGAGAACATCTTCCTCGTGGACGCGAAGAGCAGGCGTGTGCTCGACGCCAACGACGCGCTCCTCCGCTCGTTGGGCTACACGGACGATGAGTTGAAGGAGATGACGCTCTACGACATCGTCGCCCATGATCAGGAGAGCGTAGACCTCAACATCGGGCGTGTTATGGAGGAGGGACACCGATCCCTGGGTGAGAGGCAGTACCGGCGCAAGGACGGTTCGCTGGCTGACGTCGAGGTCAACGTGAGCGCCGTACCATACAACGGCGACAAGGCCATGTGCATCGTCGCCCACGATGTTACAGAGCGCAAGCGGGCTGAGCGCATGATGGAGGAGATAAGGGAAGCCGAGCGCAACAGGCTGGCCAGAGAACTCCACGACAGCACCCTCCAGGATATCGTCTACGCGCTGCAGGAGGTACAGGTCATGCAGGTCGTCTCGGAGGATGACCAGAATACTACTGCCCTCGAGGATACGGCTGAGGCCCTCAAGCGCTCCGTGGAGGGACTACGCGGCGCCATCTTCGAGCTACGTCTCAACGAGACGCTGGACCGCTCGCTGATCTCCTCGCTCGAGAACCTCGTGGATCTGAACCGGCGGATGGCCCGTGGAAGGTACGAACTCGAGCTGATAGTAGAGGAGGATTTTCCGGCCAAGCTCCCGGAGAAGACAGGCCAGGAGCTTACCCGCCTCGTCCAGGAGGCGCTAACGAACGTCCGCCGCCACGCAGAGGCCGAACAAGTCAGGGTAGAGCTGGGACTCGACGGTGAGCTCGCCTACGTCGAGGTGTCAGACGACGGCTGCGGGTTCGACCCAGAGAGAGTAAGGATCGGAATGGGCCGGCAGTCCATGAGGCACCGGGCGACCGAGCTCGGCGGGGAGTTGAACGTGGAGAGCGCGCCGGGTAACGGGACGCGGATACGATTCTCGATCCCCCTCTCCCGCCTTCTCAAGGGGTAGCGGCGCCATCCCAGTCCATTCGGGCTGAGGTAAGATGGTGAGTGGACGTCGCGGCGTTAGAAGGGTGGCTGTCATAGAGAATCACACTACTGGAGGGTATTCGACCAGGATCTTGCTCGTCGAGGACCACGCGTCGTTTCGTCAGGCGCTGGCCTTCATGTTCGAGCGGGAGCAGGAGTTCGTCGTGGCGGGCCAGGCGGGCTCGCTGGCCGAGGCGCGGGCGTTCATGCGCAAGGCGCCTGAGGAGGTGGACGTCGCCGTCGTAGACCTCGCGTTGCCGGACGGGGATGGGTTCGAGCTGATCGAAGAGCTGGCCTCCCGCCCGGACGTGATGACGCTGGTCCTGAGCGCCAGCCTGGAACCGGCCAGGTTCGCCCGGGCCGTCGAGGCGGGCGCCTCAGGCGTGCTGCACAAATCCGCCGCGATAGGCGAGGTCGTCGAGGCCGTGCGCCGTCTCAAGTCCGGGGAGGCGTTGCTCTCGCCGGCAGAGGTCATAGAGATGTTGCGCATGGTCAGCCGCAAGCGCCAAGAGGAGTACGAAGCCCAGAGGGCCATAGAGAAGCTCACCCCCCGTGAGAAACAGGTGCTTCAGGCCCTCGGCGAGGGCCTCGACAGCAAGGACATCGCGGAGAAGCTGCACATCACCGTGGAGACCGAACGCACCCACATGGTCAACATACTCAACAAGCTCGATGTCCACTCCAGACTACAGGCCCTGGTGTTCGCCGCCCGCCACGGCCTGGTCGAGATCCGGTAGGCGCCAATGGTCCTCATCTCGGTACCTTCGCATAGGCGGGTTATGTCTCGAGCCCCCGACCTTTTGTGGGGCGCACCATGCTAGAATCAGGAGCTTCGTGTCGATGACCGCGGAGGCTGATTCACCGCACGAAGCTACCCGAGGAGACACTAACTTCTTGCCCAAGCTACCCTACGACCGCTCCCGAGACCCTGCAGCAGGGGCGGCTTCCGCCCGTCGCCGAGGGGGCCGCCCACGCGTCTTGATGGCCAACGAGCCGCGCGCCTACCGCGAGGGCATAGCGGCGGTAATCAGCCAACTACGCCCCGAGGCCGAGATAGAGACCGTAGAGCCGAACGCCCTCGATGCCTCCATAGAGCGCTTCTCACCCGACCTGGTCATTTGCAGCAAGGCAACGGACGCGTTGAAAGGCGGGGTCAGGGTCTGGGTAGAACTCTACCCCGAGAACGCCGCCTGGTCGGTGGCGAGCATCGGCGGCAGGCGTATGGAGTACGCCGAGATCCAACTCCCCGATCTGCTCTCCATCGTGGACAAGGCCGAGGAGCTGGCAGGGGAGAACTAGCCCAATGAGGCTAGAAAAACGTCCTCAGTTTTCGTGATGCCAGAAGCCATTCCAGAGGTCACTATTGCAGTATGGAAGGACGCATTCTCGTGGCCAACGAACTTACTTCGTATCGCCAGACGATCGCGACCGTATTCAGGGAGCTACATCCGGGCGTCGAGGTGTTCGAGGCCGACCCCGATATCCTGGACGGGGAGGTGGTGCGTCTGGGCCCCGACCTGGTGATATGCAGCCGCGTGACCGCTGTGGTCAGAGAGAGGGTCGCGAACTGGATCGAACTCTACCCCGAGTGCAAGCCCTTCTCGACGTTCTGCATCGAAGGAGAACGCAGGGCGATGGAAGACATCCAACTCTCCGATCTTCTCTCGGTGTGCGCTAGGGTTCTGTAGAGAGGTCCCTGAGCAGGGCCTTCAGCCGCGGGGCGAGATCCTCGATCTCATCGGGCGTGCACCTGACCTGGACGTGGATGCTCACCGTAGGGGACGGGCCCAAGGTGGCACCCGCCGACGTCCCTGCGGGCGTCCCCGCGACCTCCGCTACCGTCGCGGAGACCACGGATTCGTTCGTCTCGAAAGTTTGCGCGGGCGAACCGTCTTCGGGGGCGAGGCCTTCCCCTCGCTCGTCGAAGGTGGCTACCAGCTCTCCGGCCTCCTCTTTGAGCATACCCGCAGCTTTGAGTATCTCGATGATGGCCCCGGCGCCATTCATTACGGGCTTGTTGCGTGGTTGGCCCGCCGCGTGCGCGATGTAGGCCTGGACGGTGGGGTAGAGCATCCCCTCGCGCAGCTTGACGGCGGAGACCACGTTCTGCAAGAACTCGCTGGCCGCGACTATCGCGCGCCAGTTGCTCCTGACCTCGGCCCTATCCTTGCGCGCCAGCGCCACGGCCAGCGAACGCCCGCGGCGTGTGATCAGCTTCTTGCTCTCCCCCTGCAGGACCCCGATCTCCGTGAGGAAGGCGTTGTTGCGGCTGACGCTCGACTGGTGCGCCGAGTCCAGCTTGCCCACGTCCCCGGCCCTCGCCGCATCGTCGCGGGTCCCGTACGCCACTATGATGTTGACCAGCTCCTCGTAGGGAGAGCCAGGAAGCCTGAACTCCCTCTCCGCCATCCCGATACCTCCTCCCCCCAAGACGTTTCCCACCACACACGCTCGGGCCATTATAGAGCATGGCGCTTCGCGCCTTTCAGCAGTTCAGCCAGGCTACCGGCGTAGCCCGGACGACGAAGCGAGGCTCCCTAGCGGACGAGGCTGACAAGCTGAAGTGCTGACGAGCTATCAGGCGACGAACCGCCAGCTCACGAAGAGCGCGCACAGTACCAGGGACGTGAGGGCGCTCAGGGCCAGCCATCCGCCGAAGAGAGGTCTGTTTCTGGACAGGAGACCTAGCACGATAAAGAGGGGGAACGCGACGAGCACGTATCGCGGGGTGCCCATCAGCGGGCTCTCCGGTGTCCCGAAGAGCGTGGCGGGGGCGACTAGCAGCAGGCCGTAGACGGTCAGGGATAAGGGGAGGTATCGTAAGCCCGCTAGCAACACGACCACGGCGAAGACGAAAAAGGACAGGTTGAAAAGGTTGCCCGCCCCGGCGAGGTGATCGGCCACATCCCCCAGAGCGGGATGGGCCCACAGACCAGGATCTAGGAGTCTGCCGGCTCCCTCGACCGCCGACCCCCAGGCTCTACCCGCGGTGTCGAGCGGGCCCGTGGCCTGCCTCCCCCAACTCTTCTGCGCGGAGTAAAAGAGCAGCGGGTCCCCAAACCTCGCCCACAGATATCCCATGTATGCAAGCAGCCCACCCGGCGCCATGAGCAGGTAGATCCCACGCCAACGATAGCTCTCTATGTCCTTTATCCACTCATACAACAGAGGCACCATAAGAAACACACCCACGTTGCGCGTGGCGGAAGCTAACCCCGCCATAACGCACGCGAGCAACAGGTCACTTCTCACTCTCACAGCCCATATAGAGCCGGCGGAGAGCGCGAGAAAGAGGCTCTCCGTGTAGGCGGCGTTCAAGAAGAAGGTCGTAGGGAAGAAGGCGAGGGTGAGGACGGTTCCTCTCGCCACCTCCTCATCGAATTCGTTCAGGGCTATCTGGTAAATAAAGTAGAAGGCGAAGGGCAAGAACAGTAGGGAGAGGAGGGGACCCCACACAGAGAGGGCTTGCTCGGAGATGGGACCACCGAAGAGTTCTGCGCAGGACCTCACAAGCAGCGGATACAGCGGGAAGAAAGCCGGTGAGACGTTGTCTGGTGGGTTGAGATACCCGCCTACGGCCAGGGCCACGTAGTGCTCACCGTCCCAGTGCGACCAGGTATTCATACTCCCGAAAGGCGCATCCAGGGTTATCCTCTGGAAGCCAGAAGTCGGCACGATCCTGGCGAGCAGGGAGCCGGAGATCAGGTAGAGTAGGCGGCTCGCGGCGTAGGCCGCGAGCACGAAGCCTAAACCAGTGCTCTTCTCTTTCTCCATAATCAATCCACGGTCCCTTGTGAAGCCCCCAGCGAATGCTACGTCTGGCGGGGCGCGAAGATGATGACGCTGTCGTTCTCGAAGACTTTCTTGTAGAGGTCCTTGTGGGCCGCGAAGGGATTACTGTCCACCCAGGGATAATGCCTGTCGAACGCGACGTAGGCAACGTCGTTCTTATCCAAGAGCCGTGCGGTGCGCCCGCCCGTCGGGTGATGGAGCACCCACAGCGCGTCCCGGAGCGGTCCGGCCCCGAAGGGCGGGAGATCCCTTTCGCGCCTTATCCTCCTCGCGTCGTAGGACTGCATCCGCGTGTATCCGCCCATCGCGAGCAAAGCTCGGCTCGGGACGTGCCCGAAGTAGGGGGTCGCGACGATGCTTCCTCCGTCGTTGTGCCTCTCGAGCCACGCACCGGCGGCTACGACCTCGGCCGGGGCCGGCCTGTCTTTGTGGCGCGTGCTCGGTCCTGCGGCCCTCTCCAGGCTCTGGATAGATTGCACACCCACGAGGGTCACCGAGAGCACGATGGCGAGAAGGACCGCCGCGAAGCCGATACGTTCACCCGACGGGGGCGAGGCCCGCAGCACGGTCACGAGGGTGAGGGCTGCGAGCAGCGCCAGGGGAACGCCGAGGTCACGCTCGAAGCGGTCGGGGAAGCCGCTGTAGGAGGTCAGGCTGCCGAAGAACAGCAGCAGGGCCCACACCAGCACGGTGAGGCGCGCGAGGATGTCAGGCGTACCCTTCGCGTTCCTGGTGCCCGCGAGCATGAGCGGGAGGCCTAGCAGGCCGAGCCAGAGAACGGGGTGTGACATCGTGGTGAGGAAGTGACCGGGGCCGTTCGCCGGCTTGGTTCCTATCGCCATCGCCACGGCCTCTCCACCCCTCCCCGTCTCCGACCCGCCGAGCATCCCAGCCACCAGGCTGGGCAGGTCGTAGGTGTCCCAGGCGTAGAGCACGGATAGGAGGCCGAGAACGGCGAGTGAGAGCGCGAGATATACCCCTTTCCTGCGTTCCCTCAGGAGCAGGAAAGGCAGGAAAGTAACACATACCAACCCGAGCAGCACTGCGAGGCTGTAGCCAGCTATCTGGTGGTAGAGGACGGTCGAGGAGCCGAGGAGCGCCAGCAGCAGTCCATTACGCGCCGACGGCGAGGCGTACATCCTGATCAGGGCGGCTATGGTCAACACCATCAGGAAATACTCCCCAATGAAATTCGGGTAGCGGGCCTCCTCGAAGTGCAGATACGTGCCGCCGAGGAGCAGACCCGAGGTGAGGGCCGCAGCGACCCCGTACTCCCAGCCCCAGAGGCGCCTCGCCAGCGCGTAACACGCCAGCGCGCAGATCAAAGGGAGCGTGGGCGCGAAGATCGGGAAGACCTCCAGCGGCTCGAAGCCGCTGAGGCGTGAGATCATGGCGGTGAGGAGGTGGAAGCCGGGGGGATAAAGCATGAACGACTCGTTCGACCCCTCTCTCATCATCATCCCGGCCATCACCGCATGCTCGTAGCGGTCCACGCCCCTCGGGAAGGGCCACCCGTTTACGATAGGGCCGAGGTAGCCGCGCGCGAGCACGGGCACCAACACCAAAGTGAGCAGTGCGTAGCCCGACGTCCCGGGTCCCCTTTCTTGCGGTAGCCCTGCCCCCCCCTGCGGCGTCGAGAGGTAGGCGATCCCCGCAGCGAGCACCAGGACCGCTAACGGGATCATCAACCACGTGCCTGACGCCACGCCGAGGGCCATCAAGAGGGCGAGCGCGAGGGCTACGAGGAGGAGTACCAGTGTGGGAAGGCCGGGGGGCGAAGGCGGGCGGGATAAGGGCTCCTCCGATCCCTTGGCCGGCCCGAAAAGCAGGTAGGCGACCAGACCCGCCAGGAATACCAGCGCCGCCGAGACGGCGGTCACGGCGAAAGTGACGCCGGGCGCAAAGAGGTAAGTCTGCACGAGCGCGACCGCAGGCACGAGCGTGATCGAGAGCGCTATGGTGTAGGCGAGCTGCTCGGCGCGGTCCCCTGATACAAGCAGGCACCTCGTCCAGAACCATCCTGGCAGAACCCCGATCAGAAGCGCAGCCGGGAGAGCTTGGAGCAGATCAGAGACCAAGCGCCGCTCCGCCGGAAACGGTGCGTGGCGCCCCGTTCGTGTCAGGGTCGAACAGGGGCCTCGAGCCCGCCTGAAGCCGGTCTGGAGGACAGCCGGGCCCCGGCTCCTTGCGAGGCGCCGGCCATCTGGAAGTGGACTCGTCCATCGCGGGAATGTATAACACTTAACCTACAGGAAACACAGACCAGGAAGGTCGAGCGACTCGAAGAGGCTTGCATGGGCCGTCTCTGGGATATAGCTAAAGGATCACCGAAAGGCGCTCCCCAGGGCACCTTCTGGCGATGTGGACGTGATGGCAGTGGATCTGACCAAGAAGAGAATACTCCTAGTAGCTATCTACACGCTCCTCGGGCTGGCCATGGCCAGTGCCTGCTTCCCCTCGGCCCAGGGGAAGCCGTCTGGGGAGCAGGAGCAGGAGCCGAAACCACCGAACGTGATCCTGATCCTCACCGACGACCTGACCGTGGACGACTTGAACCAGGTTGCGCTGCGGCACATGCCCAACATAAAGTCGCAGCTCATAGACAAGGGCACGACCTTCGACAACGCGTTCGTTACCAACTCCCTGTGCTGTCCGAGCAGGGCCACCATCCTGCGCGGCCAGTACACCCACAACCACCATATCTTGAGCAACGAGCCGCCACTCGGCGGCTTCCAGAAGTTCCGCTATCTGGGCCACGAGAACTCGACCATGGCCACCTGGCTCAAGGATCAGGGCTACAGGACGGCCTTCTTCGGGAAGTACCTCAACGGCTACGACGAGACCTACATTCCCCCCGGGTGGGACGAATGGTACGCCCTGACGGGCAACTACCTCAGCCACACGTTCAACGAGAACGGCCATCTGGTCGACTACGACCCCGAGTCCTACTACGAGACCGATGTGATCTCGGACAAGGCTACCGACTACATCAGGCGCACGGCCGGGGCCGACCCACCGTTCTTCACGGCAGACAGGCCCTTCCTGATGTGGATCGGTACGAAGGCCCCCCACCAGCCGGCCAACCCTGCCCCCCGCGACCAGAACGCCTACCCTAACGACTCGCTGCCGCATCCGCCTTCATTCGACGAGAAGGATGTCTCGGATAAGCCAGGCTGGATAGGCGACAACCCACCGTTGAGCCAGGAGCAGAAAGAGTACATGGAGGAGCTCCACCGCAAACGCCTGCAGTCTATGCTTGCCGTCGACGACATGGTAGGAGACCTCATAGGAGCGCTGCGCGAGAGCGGGGAGTTGGATAACACCTACATAGTCTTCACCTCGGACAATGGCTTCCACCTGGGCCAGCACAGGCTGGGCGCAGGAAAATGGACGGCCTACGAAGAGGACATCCGTATACCGCTCGTCGTACGCGGCCCCGGCGTGCCGGAGGGCAGGACCCTGCATCACATGGTGCTCAACAACGATCTCGCGCCGACCTTCGCCGACCTTGCGGGGGCTAAGACGCCGTCCTTTGTGGACGGGCGCTCGCTCGTGCCACTGCTAAAAGACGACCCCACGCCCCTCAAAGATTGGCGTAAGCGCTTCGTCATCGAGTCCATCGCGGAGCGTAGCGGGGTGCCGCAACCGCCGTTTATCAACGAGAGCACGGTGGCGCCGCTGCTTACCGGTGACCCGCTGCCGAACAACTGGCGGCGGAACTCGGCCGTGAGCGCCCAGTTGAGCGAGGAGTGGGGCAGGCCCTGGCTGAAGGGTCTGAGGACGAAAAACTACCTTTACGTCGAATACAAGACCGGCGAACACGAACTGTACGACCTGAGGAAAGACCCTTACGAGCTGCACAACGAGTACGCAACCGCCTCACCTGAGCTCGAGCAGCGACTCCAGGCGCAACTCGATGCGCTCAGGCAGTGCTCCGCCGCGGAATGCCGCGAGGCTGAGGGCGGAGAGTAGGGTTCTCTGCCCGGCGGTACCAGCTCGTAGAGGAGGCCCGCCTTTACGGTGACCACCTCGAAGCCGGCGTTCCGGAAGCGCCCGGGGTGGGCGGAACCCTGGTCGAGGAGGTAGACACGACCCTTCTTGGCGGCCTTCTTGGCGGCACTCACCCCGGAGAGATCGTCGGTCCCGTAGCGGCGGTCCGTGGTCGCGAGGTCAATATCGGCGGGCCAGACCAGGTCGGCGTAAGAGACGTCGGTGTTGTGGAAGAACGGATCGACAATGGTCAGGTCCCTGCGGCGCCTCTCGACGAGCACCATGTACCACATGCTGCTCCTGTGGTGCAGGATGGTCGCGTTGGGCGCAGCGTTTTGGGCGACGGCCTCGATCTCTTCGCGCCCCCGGTAGACGCCGCTCATGTCGACCTTCGCGTAGGTCCCGCCTACGCCGAGCAGCGGTAAGAACAGCACCATCGCCCAGAGCACGCCGAGGATAGCCCCTTTCGACACCCTCGGGAAGCCAGATATGAGGGATTCGGTCTCGTCGAGCAACGTCCCGAATCCGGCAGCGGCCCACAGCGAGAGTACGAGGTATGTCGGGATGAAGTAGATATCGACGTCGGGGATGTCGTTCTCTAGAGCGTAAAGGAGCCAGCCGAAATAGAGGAACCCGAGGAAGATACCGACCGCACGATCCCTGAGAAGCAGGATCACCGCGCCCGTCAAGGCGACCATCGCGACGAGAAGGTGCGTATTGTCGAGCAGATGCTCGAAGTAGAAGATCATCCTTCCCGGCAACTCCGAAGGCCCGAAGGAGAAGAACGAGCCGGTCAGGTTCCCCCCGCTGACCACGTACCAGAAGCGCTCGAGGTTGGTGGGGTTGTTCGCGTCCATGGGCGGGTCCATCGCGGCCCTGATGGGCAAGTACAGGTAGGGAGTGAGCCCGAGCATGAAGAGCCCCGCACCCCCCAGAACGAGCCTGACGTCGACCAGCTTGCGCCAGTCTACGAGCGCGACGAGGAGAAGGCTGGCGGGTAAGAGCAGCCCGCTCGTGAGGTGGTTGGTCAAACAGAGTCCCACCAGGAATGCCGAGAGCAGCAGGTAGCGGTCTCTTTGGTACTCGCGCCAGAGTAGCAGGACAACGATGGTAAGGGACACGAGCAGGGCGTTCAGGGTGTAGACCTCCGCGATGACGGCCTGGGACCAGAGGGCGGTCCCGAGCCCGAAGGCCAGAGCGCCGGACGCCGCAGCAACCACCCTCCGGCTGAGCAAGAGCCCGGCCGCGTAGACCGCCGCCACGGCAAGCGCCGCGTAGACGGCGGAGGCTAGGTTCACCCGGTATGCGGGGTCCCCTAACGGCAGGTAGGTGAACAGGTGCGTAAGCATCATGTAGGTGGGGTAGCCGGTAGGGTGCGTGATGCCAAGCACCGAGACCTGCATCTGCAGCATTACCGCATCCAGTAGCTTCGGGTCTTGCAGGTAGAGAACCGTGGGCGCCAGGGTCTTGAGATAGAGGAACAAGACGAGCGTGAAGATCCCCGCTCCGGCGAGCAACACACCAGCCTTCTTGCGCAGAGGGCCATCCCCTCCTGAAGACGCACCCGCAGACGCAGAGGCCGCCTTTTCCTGTTCCAGTGCCACGTTCTGAAAACGTCCTTTGCCGATCTTTCGGGTGAGGGCTATTGTATCCGGATGGAGCTACTGATGTTAATTTGCATTAAGCTGCGGTAATATAGCGTCCGCCGGGTATGCTAACCGGTGCGTTGTAGGAGCTATACCCGGGAGCGGATCCGCGGATCTGGTGTGCCTGGCCGCGGGAGAAGTGGAACAGAGCGTTTGCCCCGATGCAGTACTCGTTTGGCGATTTTTCCGCTACAATCGTCGGCTGGCACGTTCGGTTCGAGTGGGGCCGAATCCCGAAAAAGAAGATAGACCTGGCGAAGAGAAGAAGGGAGCGAAAGTAATGAAGGTACTGGTTCTCGGTGGCGACGGGTATTGTGGCTGGCCGACCTCCCTGCACCTCTCGGACGTTGGTCATGAGGTCGTCATCGTGGACAACTGCGTCAGGCGGACGATCGACCACGAGCTCAGCGCCGCGAGCCTGACCCCGATCTCGGACATAAAGGACCGGATTGGGGCGTGGCGCGAGGTGAGCTCTCAGACCATCGGGTTCGAGTTCGGCGACCTTTTGGACTGGGAGTTCGTCTCCGAGGTCGTACAGCGCCACCAGCCGGACGCTATCGTGCACTTCGCCGAGCAGCGGGCCGCGCCCTACTCGATGATCGACCGGCGCCACGCCGTCTACACCCAGCACAACAACGTCATCGGCAACCTGAACGTGCTCTTCGCCATAAACGAGTACGTGCCCGACTGCCACCTGGTGAAGCTCGGCACGATGGGCGAGTATGGCCAGCCCAACATAGACATCGAAGAGGGCTACATCGAGATCGAGCACAACGGCCGCAAGGACCTTTTGCCCTTCCCGAAGCAGCCCGGAAGCTGGTATCACTTAAGCAAGGTCCACGACTCCCACAACATCCACTTCGCCTGCAAGATCTGGGGTCTCAGGGCCACGGACTTGAACCAGGGCGTCGTCTACGGAACCGTTACGCAGCAGGCCGAGCGCGACGGGCGCCTCATAAACCGCTTCGACTACGAGGAGGTCTTCGGGACGGTCCTCAACCGCTTCTGTGTGCAGGCGGCCATAGGCCACCCCTTGACGGTCTACGGCAACGGTTCCCAGACGAGGGGATACCTCGACATCCGCGACACGGTGCGCTGCGTCGAGCTCGCCGTGGACAACCCCGCCGAGCGCGGCGAGATGCGGGTCTTTAACCAGTTCACCGAGGAGTTCTCGGTCAGGCAGCTCGCCGAGCTGGTGGTGGACGCTGCGAACAAGCTGGGCATCGGGGCCAGGATGGAGAACATCGAGAACCCGCGCGTCGAGAAATACGACCACTACTATAACGCCAAGCACACGGGTCTCCTCGACCTCGGCCTCGAGCCGCACCTCTTGGGCGACAGCCTGCTCGACTCGCTCCTGAACATCGCGCTCGAGTACCGCGACCGCATAGACCCCGAGATCGTCATGCCGACCGTCGACTGGCGCAAGGGGAAGGCCAGGCAGCGCGTGCACAAGGCTCCGGTCCAGCCCTCGGCGCTCTAGGCCAGGGGCGGCATGTCGCTTGAGCACGTAAGCATCGCGGGCATCATCATCGCCGCGCTCTTCGCGGTGTACGGTGTCTACCGGTACCGCGGAGGGGGGAGCAGGCTCGATCTGCTCCTCTCTCTGCTCATAGCTCTAGGCGTCGTCCTGGTCTCGGTCGTCCCGCAGATCTTCGAGCCGGCGAGCAACCTGCTCGGCCTCAAGAACCGCGCCTTCGCCCTGCTCGGGCTCGCCAACCTCCTGCTCTTCGCGCTGTTCTTGAACATCCTCGGGCGCGTGCGGGAGGCCGGGCGCCGCAGCGGTGAGATAGTCACCGGCCTCGCCGTGCGGGAGTACTCCGAGAAGTACCTCTCGGACGAGGAGAGGCACGAGGGACACCCTGGCGAGGTGCTGATAATCGTGCCGGCCTACGACGAGGAGGGCGGCGTCAGGGAGGTGCTGCGCCGTATCCCCTCCGAGGTCCTGGGCCACGAGGTGAAGACGGTGGTCGTGGACGACGGCTCGCGTGATGCGACGGCGGCCATCGCCAGGGAGGAGGGTGTGCCCGTGGTGACCCACGTGGTCAACCGGGGCCAGGGTGACGCCCTAAGGACGGGCTTCGCGATAGCGCGGGCCGAAAAGTCCCAGATCGTCGTCAACCTCGACGCGGACGGGCAGTACAAGCCCGAAGAACTCGACCGCGTGGTGAAGCCCATAGTAGAGGACAAGGCGGACTTCGTGCTCGGCTCCCGTTTCATGGGCTACTACCAGGAGACCGGGAGCGTCCGTCACGTCGGGGTGGTCTTCTTCTCGCGCCTGATCTCACTGCTCACCGGCGTGAAGGTCTCCGATTGCACGAACGGCTACCGCGCCATTAGGGTCTCGGAGCTACACAAGCTGAACTTGCGCGAGGACCGCTTCAACGCAAACGAGATCATCCTCGAAGCCCTCAAGCACAAGTTGCGCTTCGAGCAGGTCCCCGTCTCGATGATGAGCCGCGCCGCCGGCGAGACCAAGAAGCCCCCGAAGCTGGCCTACCCTTTGGGGGTATTCAGGGTGATTATCTCGACCTGGCTGAGGTAAGCTGTCAGCTAGTCAGCATCTCAGCACGCTTCGGCCTGCGGCCTCCGCTTGTCAGCATGTCAGCTTCTCAGCCGTGCATGGTGTGGTGAAACGCTCGTGCGCTTGAGAGAATGCCAGAGGAGAACATACCGCCTTCAGTGTAGGGCTCCGACCGAAAGATAAGCTGAAATGCTGACTAGCTGAAATGCTGAACAGCTTGAAATCACAACAGGGGGCCGGGGCGGGAAGCGCATACATCGCGGCCTCCTTCTTCGTCGCCGGGGTGATGACCTACGCCTTCCAGAGCGCCTCGTTCCACGTCCTCGGGAAGGCTGGCTCAGCGCCGCTTACGCTGCTCTGGTCGGCGACGTTCCTTACGGTCCAAGTGCTCTGGATCGGCGGCACGCAGACCCTCGGCCACTACGTCGCCGAGAGGGAGGCGCTGGGCAGCGACTGGGGACCGGTAGTCTCCTCGGTGAGGCGCTGGCAGATCGGGGTGGCCGTGACGTTCGCCGGCGCGGCGTTGATCGCCGGCCCGCTGCTCACCGAGGAGCTCTTCGGCAACGCGTGGCTCACGGCGGCGTTCATCGCGGCCGTACTCTGCTACGCGCCCGAATACTTCCGGCGGGGCATCTTCAACGGGCACAGGCAATCTCTCCGACTGGGCGTGCAGATCGTGGCCGAGTCGGCCACGCGGTTGCTCCTCGCCTCCGTATTGCTCGCGGTGGGGTGGGGCGTTTTCGGGCCTGCACTCGCCCTCGTGATCGCCCCCGTCGTAGGGGTTCTGGCCGTCAGGCCCGCGGCCGTCAGCCCGCCCGAACGCCAGGGCGACGCTTTCTCTGCGGGGAAGGCGCTCAAGTTCGCCGGACCCGTGCTCTTGTGCATGGCCTTCGCCCAGGTGCTTATGAACGGGGGACCGATCCTGGCACGCCTCCTTGACGGCACCGACGCGCAGGTCGGCCTGTTCGCGGCGGCGCTCACCCTCACCCGTATCCCCCAGTACGTGTTCAGCCCCGCCATAGGCGCGCTCCTGCCCCGCGCGAGCCGCCTGCTCTCCACCGAGGGCAGGGGGGCCTTCGATCGCTTTGTGGTAAGGGCGCTCGGGGTCGTCGGACTCGTTGGTCTACTCATGGTGGGGGGTACCTGGATGTTCGGCGGATGGGCGCTCAGTCTCTTCGCCGGCGCTGAATTTGTCGCGAGCCGGGCCGTGCTCGTCGCCTTGGCGGCGATGGCCGCCTTCTACCTGTTCTCCGATGCGCTCAACCAGTGGCTCTTCGCGCTGGGGCAGGGCCGGCTGGCCGCGCTCGGGTGGTTCGTCGGCCTGCTCGCTTCCGCCGTCTGTCTGGCGACGCTGGGCGTCGGTATCGTCGAGAGGGTCTCCTATTCTTTGGCCCTCGGCACCTTCGTCGCCGCCGTGGTACAGGGGACGTTCTATCTACTGATGTGGACGTGGCAGCGATCCGCAGGCGGCTAACCGCCTGAACTCCCCTTATCTACGAACCAGTCCACTGTACGCCTTAGGCCCTCGTCGAGGCCGACCTCGGCCTTCCAGCCGAGCATCCGATGCGCCTTCGAGGTATCGGCGTAGTTGCGGCGCACCTCCCCGCGGCGGGCGGCCGTCTTGCGGACCTCGACATCGTCTATGCCAGCGGCGGCGAGGGCGGGGAGGAGCCTATCTGTTAGCTCCTGCACCGTAGTCTCGGCGCTGGTGGCGATCTGGAAGACCTCTCCGCCGACCCCACGTGCGGTGGCCGAGAGCCGCACGGCCCGGATCAAATCGTCCACGTAGATGAAGTCACGGGTCTGGGTGCCGTCGCCGTAGATCTCCAGGATCTCCCCGCTCGTCGCCCGCTTGATAAAACGCGCGACGACGCTGTTCTTGTGGCCTGAGAGGGGGCCGTAGACGTTGCCGAAGCGCAACACCACGGTCTCGATGCCGAAGGTCTGGAAATACGCCGAACAGTAGCCCTCGCCGGCGAGTTTGCTCGCCCCGTAGGGCGCCACGGGGTGCGCGACCATCTCCTCGTGTATCGGGGGCTCGGCCTCCCCTATGACCGTCCCCCCGCTGGAGGCGAAGACGAAACGCCCCACTCCGCCCTGACGGGCGGCCTCGAGGTAGTTGAGCGTGCCGAGGACATTGCTCATGCAGTCCGCCCTGGGGTCCTCGACGGAGGGCATGACCCCCGTGTTGGCCGCGAAGTGGACGATCACGTCAGCGCCTTCGGCGGCGCGCAGCGCGAGGTCCTCGTCAGTTATGTCGCCGGCGACGAGCTCGACCCGCTCACCCGAGGAGATAGGGCCGGGCTCCTCGGTCGAGATCTCGACGAAATCGCTTGCGGCGGCCAGGTCCTCTCGCGTACCTACGGCAAAGTTGTCGACGACCCTGACCGCGTGGCCGCCTTCTTCCATCAGGGACCGGATCAGGGCTGTCCCGATAAAACCGCAGCCGCCCGTGACCAGCCAGTTCACGAAGCCCGCCCCAGCGAGAGTGGACCTTCCAACCTTCTCCTACTCGAATACATACCTGTCCTTGCCAAGTGTCGCTTGCCGGGCATACATTAGACCAACCTTACCTCCGGCGCGAGTGTGGGGCCATGCTCTGCGGACGGGGGCGCTATTCGCTACAATCTTGCGGCTGGTTCGATTTAGTAGGGAAGGCCCTTGTAGATGGACACGAAGACGCGCTCTGCTCTACGGAAGTGCGCCGGGCACGACGCCCTGGCTTGCCCTGGCGTCCCCGGAGGCGAGGAGTGAAGGAGCGCACGCTGGAGCGCACGCTCACGCGCAGGGACTTTCTCAAGGTGGCCGGCGCGGGGGCCGCCGGGGCTACCATGCTCGGCGCGGCCGGGTGCGGCAGCCTGGCCAGCAGCGTTACACAAGTGCCCGACGAGTACCTTCCGAGCGGGGGATCTAGGATGAACGTAATATTGGTGATCATAGACAGCCTGAGAAGAGACCACCTCGGCGTCTACGGCAACGACTGGATAAAGACCCCGAACCTCGACGCCCTCGCCAAGGAGAGTTTGCGCTTCGACCGTTCGCACCCCGAGTCCCTGCCGACCATCCTGGCGCGGCGCGCGATCCACACCGGGATAAGGACGTTCCCCTTCAGGGACTGGCACAAGTGGTACGAGGAGGACGTCAACCTCTGGGGCTGGCAACCGATCCCCCAGGGCCAGGTCACACTAGCGGAGATCCTGCTCGCAGAAGGCTTCTACAACCTGATAGTCACGGACACGCTGCACCAGTTCAGGCCCTTCTATGACATGCACCGCGGCTTCCACGCCTTCGACTTCATCAGGGGCCAGGAGAGGGACTACTTCAGGCCCCAGTCACCGGCCTCCGAGAAGAAGATGAAGAACACCCTGATCGGGGGCCCGAGCGCCGAGCACGCCGAGGAGATTATGCGCCAGTACTGGGCGAACACCCTGGGCCGCCAGGGTGAGGAGGACTGGTTCGCCCCGCAGGTGTTCACCAAGGCCGCGGAGTACCTCGAGATGGCGAAGGAGAGCCAGCCTTTCTTCATGCTCGTCGACAACTACGACCCGCACGAGCCGTGGGACCCACCACAGAAGTACATCGACCTCTATAGCGATGGCTTCAGCGGCCCCGAGCCCGTCACCTCCAGCAGCGGTCCCTCCGACTGGCTTACGGAGAGCCAGCTCAAGCGGATGCACGCGCGCTACTCCGCCGAGGTGACGATGGCCGACCACTGGCTCGGCCACTTCCTCGACAAGGCGCAAGATCTCGGGATTCTGGATAACACCATGCTGATACTGCTCTCGGATCACGGTCATGCCTTCGGGGAGCACGGTTACGCCGGCAAGGTCCCCGCCGCGATGTATCCCGAGCTCACCGACACCATTTTCTTTATCAGGCACCCAGGGGGTAAGGGCGCGGGGAAGAGGAGCGACCACTACGCCTCAACCCACGATGTGGCGCCGACGATCCTCGGCTCGATGGGCGTCGAGCCCCACCCGCAGATGGAGGGGCAGGATCTCTCCATCGTGCTGGACGGGAAAGAACCCAGCCCGAGGCCACACTTCACCGCCGGCTACCATGATCACGTCTGGACCCGCGATGAGAGATACGCGATGTTCTGTCTCTACAACGGCTCAGACCCGCACCTCTTCGACCTGGAAACCGACCCGACGATGGACAAGAACATCGCCTCGTCGAACCCCGACGTGGTCAAGAAGATGTTCAACGAGTACATAATCGAGGATGCCGGCGGCCCCTTGCCCCACTATTAGTCGGGGACGCCTCGGTGCCATCGTAAGGAGACGGAGGAGAAGTCTTGCGTAAGCTATTGTCATTCCTCCTCAAGTGGAGCGGCATACTGTGCGTGCCCGGTGGCGTGCTATGGGCGCTCTCTCCTACGGGCGTCTACATCTCCAATCTCGCTTTCCACACCCCCAACGTCTTCTGGAAGATGTTCTGGCCGGCCCCACTGCTCATCCTGCTCGGTCTGATCGGGCTCCAGTTGCGGCAGTGGGGGCGTTCGGGCCTGCTGGAGAAGTTGGGGTTCTTCATGGCCATCCTTGGGCTTGTCATGGTCATAGCGGGCGACGTCGGCCTGTACTGGCTCGGGATCGACGACATCTTTATCGTAACCGCGCCCGCCTACAACGCCTTCCGGCTCGGGCTGCTCACCTTGGCCGTGGGATCCATCCTCTTCGCCGTCACATCCCCCCGCGAGGGCGCCTTGCCTACCTGGGGCCTCTTACCCTTCGTCGTCGGGTCGCTGTGCGGCCTGATCTCTTTTTCGCGGGACCTCGGCACCTTTGGCGCCGTGCTGTGGATCCTGTTCGGTGTCGGGTGGGCGTGGCTAGGTCTCTCGCTCGTAATCGCGGGCTTCTCCTCTTTCCTCCGAACGAGACGCACCACCAGCGGCGGCATCGCCGCGAAACAATGACACAGCACGAGACCTGAAGCCATGTAATTTCAGCCATCAGCTGTCAGCAAGAACAAAGAGCTGACTAGCTTACAGTAGGAACGTTCTGATCTCTTCGTTGAACGTCTCTGCCCGCTCGTCGTGCGGCAGGAGGCCTGTGTCTTTGAAGATGCGCGGCTCGGAACGGGGGTTGTGCTGCACGAAGCGCTGAGCTTCGCGAACAGGCGCCGTTCTCGCTTCGAGGCCCCAGCAGATCAGGGTCCTCTGCGGCACCCGCGGCCAGAGGTCGGCGACCCCGAGGTTGAGCTTTCCCGAGACGAAGGCCGCAGGGAAGTACCTCGCCCCTGGCTGGTGACTCATGCGGTAGTAGTCCTCGATGAGCTCTTCTGTTACGAGATCCGCATCATGGTAGGCCATGCCCCTGAGGTAGTAGCGGATGCCCCACCGGGAGACGATGGCGTGGTAGAGCGTATCCCCCAGGACGGGCGCGAGGAAGAGACCGTAGATCACATCCCCCAGCCGTCCTGAAGGGCGGTCGAGGGTCCCGTAGCCCGTCGGACAGATGAGGACGAGTTTCCTGAAGAGCCGCGGACTCCTCACGGCGGCGGGCACGACGAGCGCCGCGGAGAGCGAGCTTGCCACGAGGCGGGCGGACCCCCCGATCTCGTCGCGCACGAAGTCCTCGACCTGCGACGTGACATCCTCTGTCCCATAGCGCCTCGAGGGCCTCTCCGACATGCCGCACCCGAGGAGATCCAGGGCGTATACCCTGAAGCTCTTCGACAGCTCCTCGAAGTTCTTGCGGAACTCGAGGGAGGACGCCCCAGCGTAAACGCCGTGTACCAAGAGCAGCGCCTTACCCTCCCCAGCCACCGAGTACGCGAGATCCCCACCCCGCCACCGGTAGTAGCGCGTCTCGCCGCCGAGTTGGTTCGTAAGCTGTTCGCCTCTCTCCAAGCGCCGGTTGTAGAGCGCGAGGCCCCCGATGCCCCCCCCGATCGCCATCACAGTCCTGAGCTTCATCCCACCTCCTCGGAAACTTCCGGACGCCAGGATCGTGCCCGAAAGCATCCGCCAAATTCTATGTTGACAAACCCAGGGCCCAGGATAACATTTAAGTGCTTTATATAAGCAACTTAAATTTGTGGGAGAGCGCGTATGGACCGGGAACGTCTCGTCGACGAGACCTTGATGTTGCTACCGACTCTGATGCGTCTGGTCGAGCGGCCCAGTCCGGTGGAGCTGGGTGAGATCGCACGCCGTGGGTTGGCGACGGATGTTCAGGTCTCGCCGGGGCACATTCAGGTCTTGATAGCGCTGACGCGTGGGCCGCGGTCCGTAGGGCAGCTCGCCGAGGAGCTTGGGGTCTCGCCGCCGGCTGCGACGCAGCTTGTGGACAGGCTGGCCGAGCATGGGATGGTAGACCGACACCACGACCCGTCGGACCGGCGGGTCGTCCTCGTCGACTATGTGGAGGGCATGCACGAGGTAGCCAGGCGCATCGTGGCCGACCGTCGTCGGCCACTACGTGAGGCCATGAGCAAGATGACGGACGTGGAGGCTCTGGCCTTCGTAAAGGGGTTGAGGCTGTTGGCAGAGAGCTTCGGCTCAGCGGGTGAGGAGTAGATGTGTAGCGTGGGTCATCCGGAAGCTACAGAGGCGCTTGCGGAGGCTGGAAGCACGGGCGCTGCGGAGGTGGAGGAGATCTGATGCAGAGGATCGTCCGTTGGTGTCTCGAGAACAAGTCCGTGGTGATCCTGGCGACGATCTTGCTGATCGGGAGCGGGGCTTACGCGACGACGCGCCTCAACCAGGAGCTCTTGCCCGACATCTCCTTCCCGATCATAACCATCTCGACCCCTGTGGCCGGCGCCGGACCCGACCTTGTGGACGAGCAGGTCACGCAGCCCGTCGAGGACGCCATAAACGGGGTGCCGGAGATTGAGTCGGTCCAGTCCACCTCCTCACAGGGGTTCTCCGTCGTGGTCGTCGAGTTCGACCTCGATGCCGACACCGAGGAGGCCGAGTCCGACCTCCAGGCGGCGCTCGACGGCATAGAGCTTCCTTCGCAGGCCGGCGATCCCGAGGTCAAGAGCCAGTCGGCTTCGGAATTCCCCATCCTGTCGCTCTCACTGGCCGCCAAAGACGGGGACCTTGCCGACCTCACCGAGTACGCCGAGGACGAGGTCGTCTCCTCCATCGAGGAGGTCGACGGTGTGGCGAGCGTCGATGTAATCGGGGGCGCAGAGAAACGTATCCAGGTGGACCTCGACCCCGACAAACTGAAGGATAAAGGTCTCTCGACCGACGCAGTGGTCGGCGCGATAAGCGGGGCGAAGGTGGACGCTCCCGTGGGGAGCGTCTCCGTGGACGGACGCGAGACCCCTGTCAATACCACCAGCGAGCTCGGAGGGATAGGAGCCCTCGAAGACCTTCCTGTCGGGGTGGACGCCGGCGATACGGGTGGCACCCCATCAGCCGCGTCCGCACAGATTCCGGACGGCGCCGTCTCTGGTACCGCCGCTCGTCCTGGCGGCACACTGAGTGGCGCACCAGGTGGCGCGTCCGCCCCTCCAACCGGTGCTTCCGCTCCACCTGCTGGCAGCGCCTCGGGTACGACGAGTTCTGCCGCTGCTGCGGCTGAGCCGGTATTGCTCGGGGACGTGGCGGAGGTGCGCGAGGTGGGATCGGATTTGTCGGGGATCTCGCGTACCAACGGGGAGCCGAGCGTTGGCCTGAACGTGATCAAGGAGACCGACGCCAACACCGTCGAGGTCGCCGCCGAGGTCGAGAGGGTACTCGACGACGTACGGGACGAGATCGGGCGGGATCAGGTCGTGGTCGTGGCCAATTCCGCTACCGATGTCGAGGAGTCGGTGAACGGGCTCGTCGAGGAGGCGCTCGTCGGGGCCTTTCTCGCGATACTGGTGATCTTCGCTTTCCTGCGCTCCGTGCGCGCCACCCTGGTCACCGCGGTCTCCCTGCCCACCTCGGTGCTCGCCGCACTCCTCTTCTCCTGGGTAGAGGACCTGACGCTGAACATCATCACGCTCGCCGGCCTGACGATAGCCGTGGGCAGGGTGGTCGACGACGCTATCGTGGTGCTCGAGAACTCATACCGTCACGTGCAGGACGGCTACGAACCGGAGGAGGCCGCCCTCGAGGGGACCACCGAGGTGGCCAGCGCCATCACCTCATCGACGCTAACGACGATAGCCGTCTTCGCCCCGCTCGCCCTCGTAGGCGGTATCGTCTCCAAGTTCTTCGTCCCGCTCTCGCTGACCGTCGCCCTGGCGCTGGTCGCCTCGCTGGTCGTGGCCGTGAGCATAATCCCCGTGCTCGTCAGCATCTTCCTCAGGCGCCGCAGCGGAGATAACGCGTCGGACATGGCGGAAGAGGATGCGAGCGAGGATTCCGAGGACAAGAGCGAACAGCGGCCGGGGCTACTCTTGCGGCTCTACACCCCGATGCTGCGCTGGAGTCTGCACCACAGGCTGGCCGTGTTGCTGCTCGCGCTCCTGGCTTTCGCCGGGGGGCTTGGGCTCGTGCGGTTGTTGCCCGTCACCTTCTTCCCGCCGAGCGAAGAGCGTCTCCTCATCGCCGACGTGGGGTTGCCGGCGGGCACGGCCCTCGGGCGGACGAGCGAGAGGCTGCGCCCGTTCGAGGACTTCCTGCAAGAGAACCCAGGGATAAAGAACTATTTGGTCTCCATCGGCGGTGAGGACACCCAGGACCCGGAATCCCCCGTCAGGCCGAGTAACAAAGCCCAGGCCTTCATCAACGTAAGAGAGAGCGCCGACGTCAAGAAGACGCTGGACCGGGTGGACGAAGAGGGCGACGAGCTCTACGGGGAGAATTTCCAGGTCCAGATCCTCTCGAACGGCCCGCCGCAGGGAGGGCTCGAAGCCGTCCTCACCGGCGGTTCCAAACAAGAGCTCGCAAAGGCGGCTGGTCTCGTCTCCGACGAGTTCCGCAAACTCGACGATGTGAATAACGTGGAGAGCGACATCTCGGGCGGCAACCTCGAGGTAGAGGTCGAAGTCGACCCGGAGAAGGCCGCAAAGGCAGGGCTCTCGCCCGGAGTAATCTCGGGCACGCTCGGTTCCCTCCTCGGCGACAGCACCGTTACGATGCTCGGGGAGAAGCCGGTCGTGGTCGGCGTACCCGGGAGTTCCGTGGATTCGCTGGATGAGGTGCGAAGCTTGCCGGTTGGCACTGACACCACCGTGGGTGACGTCGCCGAGGTCAAGAAGGTGGAGTCCCCGGCGGCCGTCAGCCGCGCCGACGGGGAGCGTGCTGTCACGGTCACCGGTGCGATCACCTCCACAGACACCCAGACTGTCTCGACGGAGGCCCAGCGGGCCATCGCAGATCTGGACCTGCCGGCGGGCGTCACGGCGCAGGTCGGCGGCGAGAACGAGGACATAGACGAGAGCTTCAGGAACCTCTTCCTCTCGATCATCGTGGCGCTCGTGCTCGTTTTCCTTATACTCGTGGTGTTCTTCGGCTCGCTGCGCGTCCCGCTGGTCATACTGCTCGCCGTGCCCCTAACGACGGTCGGGGTCTTCGGCGCGCTCTACCTCACGAACACAGCCATCAGCGTGCCCTCACTGCTAGGCATCCTGCTGCTTATCGGGATCGTGGTCTCGAACGCCATCTTGCTGGTCGACTTCGCCATCAAAGCGCAGGACCGTTACGAGACCTCAGACGAGGCTATCCTGGCGGCCGGCCAGGCGCGCCTCAGGCCCATCTTGATGACGGCCTTCGCCACCATCTTCGCCCTGCTGCCGCTCGCCCTAGGGCTCTCCGGCGGAGGCAACGGCCTGATCTCCTCGAGCCTCGCCATAACGGTCGTCGGAGGCCTTGCGACCTCGACGTTCCTGACGCTGCTCGTCGTGCCGGTCGGCTACTCACTACTCAAGGGCGGTCGGAGGAGGAAGGCTTAGCAGGTTGGAATTAGTGCCTGGCGACTGATCGGCCGAATATAGACCTAACGAAGTGTTTTGTACGACAGTTCCGTTCCTGAGGGCCGGGCAGACTGTCGTATATCCGAAGAGGAGGTCGGCCATCAGAGAGGGCAGATACCGGACCCCCGACAGGCAACAGCAGATCAGGATGCGCGAGGTCCTCAAAGACAGGTTCGAGAGCATCCCGGTCCAGGTTGCGAGAAGCGAGATCGAGGCTCTGGGCGTCGAGATCGGGCTCGAAGACCCGGCCGAAGCGGCCAGGATCTTCGACAGGCTCAAGGGCATCTCGTGGAGGGGCGACTACGTGAGGTCAGAAGAAGGCTGGGTCGCCGCCTGGGTCAAGGAGGTGATCTGCTGAAGTACAAGACTTCAGCAGATCACGCCAGTCAGCATGTCAGCACGCTCCAGCCTTCGGCTTCCGCTTTCAGCTAGTCAGCTTTTTGTTTTGGCTGAAGGCTGACAGCTTACCTTGTTTCCAGCCGCGCCGTTCCTGCCCTCCCGCCGCGCACCTCGACCTTGATGGGTCCCTCACCTCGTACGACCCAGACCGTTCGACTGGCGTAATCCGAGGGCAAGCCCTCGAAGAAGGCCGGGCTCTTCCACCTGTTGCCGGCGAGCGCGGAGCGCCCGGCGAGGTGTCCGAGCTCGACCTCCCGCTCTCCGGATACCAGGCTCGCGCCCTGCGGCAACTCCAGCCTGGCTTCGACGGGCCTGGCGAGCTTCTTGTCGGCGGCTACTTTGGTGACGTGCGTAGGCAGATAACCGGTGTTCTCGACGACCAGCTCGATATGCCGGAGTCCCTGCGAGAGCTCCTCTATCTCGAGGCGGGTCTGCAAGCGCGGGGCCGTGGAGGCGTGGGCGAGGGCGAAACGGGTCAGCTTCTCGCACTCCGCTTCGAGGAATGTGGGCGGTGGGTTCTGGGCCGTGAACTTGGTCTTCCAGCCCCCAAGCTCCACGCGTCCGAGCTGAGGGTGGTCGAAGGGCCTCCAAGAGACGAAGCCATCGCCGCCTAGCTCCTTGTCGTTCCAGGAGAGCATCTTCAGCGAAGCCTCTTCTGGGGGGTCGCGGAAGAACCCGATAAAGTCCTCCACCTCCACGCCTGCGGCCCGCGCCATGGACCAGAACTCGATCGTGAAGGCGAAGACACCGTAGGAATCGTAAGCCCAATCGTCGAAAGCGCCTGTTATAGACCTCTTCGGGTCGTAGCGGAAGTCGTGGTAGACGGAGATGTTCGGGTAGCCTGTGATCTGGGTGCCACGCTCGCCCAGCGCCTTGAAGACCGCTAGGTCATGCACTGGCATCTCATCATCGGGCCGGTTCGAGAAGGGCCTCAGGATCGCACCGCAGAACGTGTGGTAGGTGTGCACTCCGAAGATGTTCTTGTGCTCGAGCAAGAAATCGACCTGCGCCCTCGACTCTGGCTCCGAGAGCGGGTAAGGGCCTGCGCCCTTCTGCTCGTCCTCGGCCTGCCAGTGGTAAGGGTACTGGCGGTTCATGTCGAGGCCGTAGAGGGGACGCGCTATCTGCCGCCCGAAGCCGTCGTAATCCTTGAAGATCCCTTCCCTGTAGAGCCGGTAATACGTGGCGTCAGGGTCCACCTCGTCGGGGGCGCGGGGGACCATGAGCCTCGGGTCCTCCTCTGAGACGCGCCACTCCCCACCTGCCTCTTCGACGCGCATCTGAAGGATGTTGCCGTCGCCGTCGACATCCTCGGGGTGGAGGCCAGGTTCCTCTTCGGGTTCTGGCCACGGTCTTACGGTCGCCCGCAGGGTGTAGGCCGTCGTCAGGTAGCGCTCGGCGCCGTCGGGGGAGAGTCGGGGGAGCACGTAGAAGGCCTGCTCGTCGAGGAGGCGGGTCACGAGGTCTTCTGTGCCGTGCTTTTCGAGGAGGTGTTCGATCAGGTAGAGCGCCGCCATCGAGCCCGTGACCTCGCCAGCGTGGGTGTTACCATCGACCCAGAAGGCCGGTTTCGTGTCAGCGGGGCCCGTCTGTGAGTTAGTAAGCTCGGCGAGCCAGATCTCACGCCCCTCGTAGCTCTTGCCTATGGACTCGACCTTGCAGAGCCCGGGATACTCCTCGGCGAGTTCGTGCAGAGTCCGTGTGAGCTCCTCATAGAGCAGGTAGGAGTCGAAGTTCGTTCTCATGTTCTCCTCTCCAACGATCGCCGAAAGGCCAGCGGCTATGGCCTATCCGGGCAAGAATGAGCCACTAAATGTGGCACGCACGTTTGACATGCGCCAGCATGTTGGGTAACGTCATAGTCGCCCTCCGGTAGTGTACCTGGAGTGTCTTCGGGCATATATACTTATTGCATTCTAAGGTCTTTACGGTCGAAGGTGGTAAGAGGCTGGAAACGTCGGTTGGACAGGTCCTCGCGGGACGTTACAGGGTAGAGAGCACGCTCGGTTCGGGTGGGATGGCGGTCGTCTACAGGGCCGAAGATGACGTCCTCGGTCGTGCCGTCGCGCTGAAGACCCTCCACCACGAATACGCCGAGATACCCTCTTTCCGCCGGCGCTTCAGGCAGGAGGCCCGCGCGATGGCCTCCCTGGATCACGAGAACATCGTAAAGGTCTACGACATCTCACAGAACGGCGAGGTGCCTTTCATCGTCGTAGAGTGTGTCAAGGGCAGGGACATCGGGGATCTCCTCGGAGGTCGCCGTGGCGCACGCCTCAACGAGCAGTTCGTAAGGAGGATGGCGACGCAGCTTCTGCACGCGCTCTCCTATGCCCACAGGCGGGGCATCATACACAGGGACATCAAGCCTTCCAACATCCTCCTTACGTCGGAGGGAACCGTGAAGGTCGCGGACTTCGGTATCGCCCGCATCGTCGAGGAGGACGACGCCGCGATGGGCGAGCCAGGTGAGATCGTCGGTAGCGCCCGCTACATGTCCCCCGAGCAGCTCAGGGGCGAGGATGCGACGCCGAGGAGCGACGTCTACTCCGTGGGCGTCCTCCTCTACCACTGCCTGACGGGAAGGCCGCCGTTCTCGGGCGACGTCAAGAGCCTCGCCAGCCAGCACATGCACAAAGACCCCACGCCGCCGCGCAGGCTTAACAAGAGGATCACGCCGGGCATGGAGGCGGTGATCATGAAGGCCCTCTCCAAGAACCCGAGGGAGCGGTACTTCTCGGCCAACGCGATGCTCGACGACATAGAGATAGAAGCCCCGCCCCGCTCGGCGGGGACGACGGAGTCGCCCAAACCGGCGCCCCGCAAGGCTCGTGGTGGCGTGTTGGTCCTGGCCTTGGTGGCCGTTCTGATCCTCCTCCTTGGCGGCGGAGCGGCACTGGCCTCAGGATTCGTCAGCCTTCCAAAGGATGGCGGCGTCGCCGACACCCTGAGCCGGATGAATCCCGTCGAAACGAAACCCCCGCCGCCACAGGCCGCCGGTGCTACGGGGGACGAGTCCTCGGGCGCGTCCGGTAGCGAAAACATGGCCTCCATTACGGAAGCGAAAGCCTCCCATGCGGGGACGCAGGCCGAGCAGGAGATGGTGCCTATCCCTGACGTTACGGCCTACTTTGACTACTACGCGGAGAATGCCCTGACCAAGAGGGGCTTCGATGTGAGGTTCGTCCGTGATTACCGGGAGGGTTTCGCACCGCGCGGGGTGACGTGGGCCACAGACCCGGCCGTGGGGACGCTGGCCCCGAAGGGCTCTACGGTGACCGTCTACGCGACGCCCAAGGATCTCCCTGTACCCGCACGGCTCCGCTGAGTAGCTCTCAGCCAGTCAGATATCAGCAAGAACAAAGAGCTGAGATGCTGACCGGCGCGTGTTTCTAGGAAGGGTCGACCCTTCCTAAGCCTGTTGTTAGGTAGGCTTTGCGTCTGAGCGCTACGGTAAGGTAAAGGAGGAAGAAGGCGACGGGTAGGGAGCCTTCGTCGCCGGGGTCGAAGGTGGCCTCGTAGTTCCGGTTCGTCAGGCCTCCGGTAATACGTATCGTCACTTCTTCCCCCGCCGGGCCGGCCTCGGCCGCGTTGCGCAGGAGGGAGAGCCGGCCCTGGTAGAGGCGGTCGAGGGACCATATCTCGGGCGTATTCAGGGCTCCCGCCGGTTTTGCCGAGAGAATCGTCGCGCCGCCGGCGAGCATCGTGTAGCGGGCAGGGGCGGAGCGTTCGATCCGCGCCTCCAGATCCCCGGCTTCGAGATCGGCGCCCTCGGGTCCGAAGATCCTCAGGCGTCCGATCTCCTCGCCCTCCTTGCCCTGGATGGCGAAATCGGATCCGAGGAGTCCGCGCGCGCTGGCCGCGAAGGAGCCTGTCAGGGTCTCCCCGAGCCTTGCGAGCGCGGGGTCTCGTCGCATGGGGCCCATGATACCCTCCCATACGCCGGGAGAGCGGTGGAGTTTCCGGGTATAAGAGAGTAAATTATCCTAAAGAACGGAAGCGAGAGCGCCATGGAGCTCAGGAACAAAGAGGAGCTGAGGAACGAGATCCTCCAGTACTGGTTGCGAAGCGCCTGGGTCTATCCCATCGAGGGACCTGACGAACGCACCTACCTGCGCCTGACGCCGGGCGGCAGACTCAAGATGCGGCGCAGGATCGGGGAGCTCGAGAGAGCCCTCGGCGTCGATGGCAAGGAGCTTGCCAGGCAGGAGGAGGCGGCAGGCACCCTCCCCGTCGAGCGCGACAGGCTCGAGCTCGCGATGATGGTCCACGCATACGACTCCGAACGGCGTTTGATCCGGAGCCAGGGCGCCACCCTGGGAACCCCTGCAGTGACGCTGGAGGACCCCGAAGAAGAGGCAGGCCAGGACGCGACCCCCTGATCCGGCAGGCCAGATGTTGTGCCTCGTCGCACGACCTTGCACCTCCCCTGGTGGTGGCCTGGTCACGCAAACATCAGCGAGTAAGGTGGCGTACCCACCCTTGCCGTGTTAGGCTTTCCGGGCGACGCTCGTTCGGGCCAGGACGAGAGGTCGCCAGCCAAAAGAGAGAGGGGGGACCTCTCCAGGAATCTGTCGTTCGGGCGCGTGGAAGGCCGCACGCGGAGGTTGGATAGTTGAGTCTCAAAAACCGGAGAAAGCGGGACAGGCACGGTGCGGGTGTATCCCGGGGCTACTACACATCGACGTTAAACCCTCTCGACGCGGGCAAGCACGGTAGGCGGCGTCGGGGGATGGCGGGACCGGTGATCATCATCTGCGCGATCATCGCCGTGCTCGTGGCGGCGGACTTCTGGCTGAACTCGGGCAAGATACACCGTGGCGTGGAGGTCGGCGACGTCTCTTTAGGCGGCAAGACACCGGCCGAGGCGCGCCAGATCGTCAGGGACCAGGCTATGGGTCCGCTCAGGGAGATCGATTTCAACGGCCCCGACCAATTCACCCGCACGGCCGGCGAGATGGGCTTGAGCTTTAACATAGACGAGACCGTGCATAAAGCCTACGCCGTCGGGCGCGAAGGGAACGTCTTGGACCGCCTCTCCGGGCGTCTGCGCGCCTCCTTCGGCGGGGTGACGATACCTCCAGATATCGACTACCAACCCGCAAAGGCGCGGGGCGAGGTGCGTGAGATCGCCTCAGAGGTAGACCACCCCCCAACGGAGGCCGACGTAAAGATCAACGACTCTGAGGTCGAGGTCGCGAACTCCCGCGACGGCTACGAGCTGAGCCTCGCGGCAACCATGGCGAGCGTGAACCGCGCCATCGAGGACATGAGCGGGAGGGCCCGTCTCAGGGGCGACACGCTCGAACCCGACGTCACGACTGCTGAGGCGGAGGAGGCCGCGAAGAAGGCCAGGAAAGCCCTCTCCGAGCCGTTGGAGCTGAGGGCCAAGGGGAAGAGCTGGACGGTCTCACCCGATCGCCTGGGTTCGACGCTCGACGTCACCAAGCAGGACGGCGAGATCGATGTCAGCCTCAACCGCGACCGTCTGGACGCCGTCCTTACCGACGTCTACAACGACCTCACGGTCAAGCCCGTCGAGGCCAGCTACGACTTCGATTCTGACGGCGACGTCATCGTCACGTCCAGCCACAAGGGTCAAAGCGTCGAGGGCGAGAAGTTGCTCGACGCCATACAGAGTGGGATCTTCGAAGGCAAGCGTGAGTACCACGTCTCGACGACCGTACAGAAGCCCGAGTACACCACCGCAGAGCTCGAGGCCAAGAAGCCGACCAAGCTCCTCGGCTCCTACCACACCAACTACACCGCCACCTCGGACCACAGCCAGGCCCGTGTGGACAACCTAGACCTCGCCTCGCACGCCATAAGCGGCACGTTCCTGGCCCCGGGAGAGGTCTACTCGATGAATGACACCGTCTCCGACCTGAACTACCAGGAGTCGCACGTCATCGTGAACGGCGCGACGAGCACGGATCTCGGCGGCGGGCTCTGTCAGGTGACCTCGACGCTGTACAACGCGGCCCTCTACGCCGGCCTCAAGATAGTCGAGCGCAACCCGCATGATACGCAGCTTCCTTACATAAGGCCGGGGATGGACGCGACGGTGTGGTTCGGTGACCAGTACGGCAACGGCGAGCTTGACATGAAGTTCAAGAACACCACAGACGGCTTTATCCTCCTTAGGGAGTACGTGGCGAGCGACAACTACATCTACGCTCAGGTCTACGGCGTCCCCGACAACGTGGACGTGACGATGTCCTCGGAGCCCGTCTACAGGAACTCTAATACCTCAGAGTGGATCACCTACTACACGAGGGAGGAAGACGGCAAGGTCGTCTACAAGGATCAATGGAAGACGGACTATGTGGCTTTGGTAGAAGACGGAAAGCCAATCCCCACGTCAGTGGTGCCCGTGGCGGAGGTCAACGGGGACTATTTTGGTCCGCGCATCCCATCATCAGACGACTAGACCGATCTAGCCCCTGATGCCCGACTCCTGACCCGGCCTCGAAACGGCCTCCTGGCCTCTCAAGACGTCCTCGGGCCCACCGCCGGCGCGCAGGAGATGCGCCTCGCCCTGCCAGAGCAGCACCTCGGCGGGCGAGGGGTGGCTCAGGAAGCCCAGGTTGGAAGCCGAGAAGCCGTAAGCACCGCTGTAGAAAACCCCAATCAGATCCCCGGCCTCGGGGGCGGCCAGGGGGATATTGTTGCCGAACAGATCTAGCGGTGTGCAACAGGGTCCGGCCACGGCAACGCCCTCCTCCTCGGGCACCCCGCTCATACGGGTAAGGTTTAGGAGCGGATAGGCCTTCCTGAACACCTGCCCCATGTTCCCCGTTGCCGTGAGGTGGTGGTTCATACCTCCGTCCGTCACGACGAAGGTCTTGCCCCTAGTCACCTTCACGTCCACGGCCCGCGTGACGTAGACGCCGGCGTCGGCCACCAGGTAGCGCCCCAGCTCGAAGAGGAAACGGCACCCTTCGAGGCGCGGATCCGTGCGGTAGGAGGACAGCAGTTTCCGGAAGCCTTCGGCGAAGCCTTCCAGGTCGAACTCTGTCATCTTCTCGAAGTAGGGGACCCCGAAGCCGCCGCCGAAGTCGATCATCTCGAGGGGATGTCGGGCGAGGTCCGCCGCCTCTAGCGAGATCTCAAAGATGTTGCGGCAGTGCTCAAGCAACGGCTCGATCTCGAAGACCTGGGTCGCCGTGTAGACGTGGACGCCGCGCAGGACGAGTTCGGGATGGGAGAGCGTCTTATGTACCGCCTCCCCGAGCTCGGCCTGGTCCATGCCGAACTGTCCGACCGTCCCGCCCATGCGCATCCCCGAGCCCATCAGCTGGGCTTCCGGGTTGATCCTGAGACCTACCCCGATGCTCTTGCCGGCCTCCCGCGCTATGCGGGCGAGGCGATCGATCTCGTTTCTAGATTCGACGTTGACCGCGAAGATGCCGTCTTCGACGGCCCTCCTAAGCTCGTCGTCGGTCTTGCCGGGACCCGCGAATACGATGTCATCGGGCCCGAAGCCTGCGGCCAGCGCCACCGCCAGTTCTCCCGAGGATGCGACCTCTGCCCCGGCCTCCCTTTCTGAGGCTATGAGCTGGCACACCCCGAGGCTCGGGTTCGCCTTTACCGAGTATGAGACCTCCGTCCCGAGAGCTTCCCTGACGCGGCGGACTCGCCCAGAGATCATCTCACCATAATAGAGGTAGAAGGGCGTCCCGTACTCCTGCGCCAGATCGGAGACGGGGATGCCTGCAGGGGCGAACTCGCCCCCGCTCTCCCCGCCGAAGCGCTCCGCCAAATCCTGGGCCTTATCCGTTTGCGTAAGCACTACTCATCCCCTTGCGGTCGATCTTGCCGGAACCCGTCTTGGGCAGCTCGTCCCTGACGAGTATCTCCTTGGGTACCATGTAGGGTGGCCCGTTCTTTATGGCGTGCTCCCTGATCCTGTCCACGGCCCCCTCCTCGCCGCCGTTCCGTAAGGAGATCACGGCGATCACATCTTGCCCGACGGCCGGGTTCTCGACCCCGAAGGCGCAGGCTTCGTGCACGAGCCCGGAGCCTAGGAGGAGGTTCTCGACCTCCTCGGGGCTCAGGCGGTAGCCTTGGTTCTTTATCATGGCGTCCTCGCGCCCGAGGAAGTAGAGGTACCCTTCCTCGTCACGCTTAACGGTATCGCCGGAGTAGACGACTCGCTCGACTCCGAGTAGCTCGGGCGGGGCGAGCGGGTTCGGCCGGTAGGCTTTCTGCGTCGCCTCCTCGTTGCCCCAGTAGCCCATCGCGACCGTAGGGCCTCGGTGGACGAGCTCGCCGGGCTCGCCCGGTGCCGCCTCCTTGCCCTCCTTGGTTATCACCATGATCTCGGTGTTCGGCATCGCCTTGCCGATGCAGTTGCCCTGCTCGGGGGAGGAACGGTGGATCTCCTCGGGCGCGAGGTACGTCGAGCGAAACGCTTCCGTCAGCCCGTACATGAGGAAGATCCTGGTCCCGGCGGGTTCCAATAGGTCCCTGAGCTCGTCGAGGTTGGCCTGGGGGATCCTTCCTCCGGTGTTGGCGAGATAGCGCAGGTGCGCCAAAGGATTCTCCCTGATCGACCTCCCGCTCCGGATCAGGAGCGCCCAAAGGGGCGGCACGCCGGTCACGCCCGTGATCTCGTGGTGCCTGAGCGCCTTCAATAGGTCCCCCGGCAGCCTGGAGCGGAGCAAATACAGGGTCGCGCCGGCCCTGAGGGAGGTCGTGAACTGGCTCATCCCGGCGTCGAAGTTGAGCGGTAGCGCCGAGAGTATCCGGTCTTCGGGCGTGTTCTCCAGGTACGTCGAGACGATCTGGGCCCCCACCACCACGTTACGCTGGCTCGTCGCGACGCCCTTGGGCATCCCTGTGGATCCCGAGGTGTAGAGGATGGTCCCGAGGTCAGACTCTGAGACCTTCCTGTCCTCCTTTAGGCCTTCGCCCTGCATGGCATCCGCGACGTCGACGTAAGACCTTGCGGCGTGCCCTTCCGGCTTCGCTCCCCTGTAGAAGGCGGTCTGGATAGTCTTCGGCTGCAGTTCCTCGAGTTTCGGGGTGTCACCGATCATGACCCTGATGTCACAGTCGCCGGCGAGATACTCGACCTGGGGCGCTTTGAACAGGGGGTTGACGTTGACGTAGGCGGCGCCTATGCGCGAGGCGGCGAGCATCGCCACTATGGCTTCCCAGGACTTATCCATGTAGACGCCGACACGGTCGCCCCTCGCCACGCCAGCCTCGGCGAGGGCGGCGCCGAGGGCGGAGCTCTCACGCTCCAGTCCCTCGTAGGTATATTCCGCATCGCCGTCCACGACCGCCGTTCTCTGCGGGTCGCGCGCCACGGAGTTGTAAAGCAGATCGTGGAGCGTGAATTCCGGGCGTGCGCTCACGCCGCTTTGCTCTCCACAAGCGTGGCGATGGCCTCGACGGACCCGAAGTTCTCCTCGTCGAACTCCTCATCCTCTACGACGATGCCAAATGTGTCCTCGAGAAACACGACGAGCTCGACGGTCTGAAGTGAGGTCATCACGCCGTTCTCGATCAGCGGCTCGTCGTTCGGGACGTCGCGACCGCCGGTCACGTTCTCCTGGAGCCATCCGCGTATGGCGGCCCTCGCATTTCCGTTGCTAGAAACCATGTAAGCCTCCTTATCTGAGCCAGAAGCTCGCTTCGCCGTCGCCGATAGCATGCGCCCAGTTGACCAGGTCGCGGGCCGTCTCGTGCAGGCAGGTATCTGTGAACTTGACGAGCAGCTTGTAGCGTCTTCGCTTGCGATAGAAGAAGCCAAAACGCCGCAGCTCAGTCGGACCGGGCGAAGCGGCCGACTCAAGGAACCTGTACCTTATTATCTGCACCCCCATCCGCCTGAAGGAACGTACCGTCTCGCGAAGCAGGGACTGCACAACGTCCTGGCGTCCCGGAAGCGCCATCAGGTCGAGTATGTAGCCGTCCTGACCGTGAGAGGCGGCTTTGAGCACGGCGTAGCCGAGCAGCCTTCCCCTAGACCTCACCCCGAGCACCGTCACCGGCCCCTGGGGGGAGCCGGGCCCGTAGCGCCAGCGCAGAAACGCCGCATCCTTCTCTGCCAGGCATGGCACCACCGCGGCGATCCTCTCGAACAGATCGTCGAAGGAATCGTCGAAACCATCGAGCGTCTCGACCGCGAGGTCTCCCCCGAAGCTGCTGCCCAGTGCCTCGTCCACGGCCTCAAGGCCCCGGTTCATCAGCCTCTGGAGCGGGCGTGGGATTGGCGCTCGTGGGCGCGGGGCCGGCGGCGCGACTTGCTCCTCCATCTCGAGCGTCCCGACGCCAGGCCTGTCGGTGAACCCGCGGGCGGGCGCAACGGGCGCAAATTGCTCTGGAAGGTTGAGGAGCCTCCTCAACGGCGCGGGGACGGAGGGCATCGGTAGCCGCGAGACGTTCATCAGCTTCGCCGCGTACCGCAGGTCGCCGACTACCTCGGCCCCTAGCCGCGTCTCGACGCCGATTACCGCGGGCACCATGTCGCAGACCACGCAGTTCTCGGCCGAGCGGAAGAAGGAGCGCATCAACATGATGGCCTGGAAACCGTGTTGGGGGAGCACCATGTAGTCCCCCGGCGTGTGGGCGACGACCCGCCGTCCGTCGATCCTGTAGAACTGCGGGAGCGCCGCCAAATGGCCGACGACCTCTCCCTCTTCCGTCACGGCGACCCAGCGATGCATCTCATCTG
>Ga0126307_10000164_pt1 | contig 40898 bp, 44 predicted proteins | sample Plot28_FD_89955 | JGI IMG/M metagenome (GOLD analysis project Ga0126307, IMG submission 89955) | Serpentine soil microbial communities from UC McLaughlin Reserve, CA, USA - Plot28 | ecosystem: Environmental > Terrestrial > Soil > Grasslands | place: USA: UC McLaughlin Reserve, Lake County... | reverse complement strand
CGTCGTGCCAGAGGCCATGATCCCTCCTACAGGAGCTAGGGTGATGGCTCTCGACGCGCCCGAGGAGAAGATGAGCAAGAGCTCCCCGAGACCAGGCAGCTACGTCGCCATCCTCGACGACCCGGACACAATAAGGAAGAAGATCCGGCGCGCCAAGACGGACTCGGGGACGGAGATCCTGGCCTCAGTGGACAAGCCGGCCATAACTAATCTGCTCGACGTCTACTCCGCGATGTCCGGGGAGCCCGTATCCGGTATCGAAGCCGACTACGAGGGCAAGGGCTACGGCGACCTCAAGAAGGACCTCGCCGACGTCGTCGTCGACGGACTCGCGCCCGTCAGGGATCGTGCCCACGAGCTGCTCGACGACCCTGCGGAGCTGGATCGCCTGCTGGAATCCGGCGCGAGGTGGGCGAAGGAAGTCGCGCTGCCTACGCTCGAGAGCGCACAGACGAAGCTCGGTCTCGATTAGAGGTAAGATCCAATGACCATCCCACAAGCCGGAGGAGGTGAACCGATGGAAGCCCGCTACATCGTGGACGAGAACGGCAAGCGTACCGACGTCATCCTGCCCCTCGAAGAGTACGAGCGCCTGATCGAGGCCCTCGAGGATCTGGAGGACGTTCGACTTTACGATGAGGCCAAGGCTGCGCTCCATAGTGGCGAGAGTGAGGTCGTGCCACTCGAGCAGGCTATGCGTGAGATCCGGGAGGGCAAGGTTAGCGCAGACTAATGGCCTACTCGGTAGGTGTAGAGCGCAGGGCACAGAAACAGATGCTCGGCTTTCCGCAGAGATGCAAGACCGTGTGGAGGCGGCCCTACAGGCTCTCACTGAAGAGCCTCGTCCGCCGGGTTGCCGCAGATTGACCAATCGGGGAGGTTGGCGCATCAGGGTCGGTGACTTCCGTATCGTCTACGAGATAGACGACCAGCGCGCGGTAACCGTTTTTCGAGTCGGACACAGACGAGACGTCTACCGCCGGCGATAGTGGTGCAACGCCTCCGCTCGACGCTCGACCGCATAGACCGCAAGGGATTCGGGGCGTATAAGGACCTCTCCGGCTCTCACGACTTTGGCCTTTTCACCCTATTCATAGACAGAGTGCAGCGGGACCCCTTCGCCCCACCTTCTCTGATCCGTATTCGAACCAGAGAGAACGCTTTCGACTCAGCCCTCTTCGAAAATCCGGTGCGCAGGGTCGCCTTCGAGGACTTCCTTACCAGGAGCGTCGAGAGGGGGATCCGGCGCGTTGTGCGCGGAAACCGGGGCTCAGGCGGGAGCGGACGGGTCGAGATACAGCATACATCTCAGGTCGTCCTTCCCCGCACCTCGATGGTCGTCGAGCCGACCTATGTCGAGGCCCGCCTGGCCGTAGGCCTCCCCGCACGAGGCAGAAGCGTAGACGCCCGCGCGGCAAAGACGATGCTACTGGAAGAGCTGCCCGAGGTCGTACGCGGAGGACTCGTTCGGGCTCCCGAGGGTGGTGTGGACGTGGAGGGAGCGAGGCTCCACGTCGAAACGGTCGAGGACGCTAGCCACCTGCGGGGGCTATTGCCTGGGCTGGGTCTTGTCGCGTTCGTCGCTGACTGGGCGGTGTTGCCGCGGGAGAGCGGGACGAGCGACAGGCCGCTCCAGCGCGGCGCCGTGCCCTTCGAGAGCCCGGAGGAGTTCAGGGTGGAGATGGACCTGCCCAACAGGGGTGTCGTCTCGGGCATGGGGGTTTCTGAGGGCGTAACGCTTGTCGCCGGGGGCGGGTTTCACGGGAAGAGCACGCTGCTCTCGGCACTCTCGTGGGGTGTTTACAACCATGTGCCGGGGGATGGCAGGGAGCTCGTCGTGACGCGGGGGGATGCGGTCAAGGTCAGGGCCGAGGATGGCAGGAGCGTCTCCGGGGTGGACATCTCGGCCATGATCGGGGAGCTTCCCGGCGGCCGTACCACGGAGGCCTTCTCGACGCCCAACGCCTCGGGCTCGACCTCGCAGGCCGCGAACATCGCCGAAGCTTTAGAAGTCGGGACGTCGCTCCTGCTCGTGGACGAGGACACGAGCGCGACGAACTTCATGATCAGGGACGAGAGGATGCGCGAGCTGGTGAGGCGCGAGCCCATCTCGCCGTTTATAGACCTGGTGCGTCCCCTGCACCGATCTCTGGACGTCTCGACAGTCGTAGTCGTCGGGGGGGTCGGAGACTACCTCGACGTCGCCGACCGTGTGATCCTGCTCGAAGACTACATGCCCTCCGACGCAACACCCCGCTCGCGCGAGGTAACAGAGAAGTTCCCGCCCCGCGTCCCGCTCGCTGACAGATCGGTGCGTCAGCCACGGGAGCGCTCCATCGACGCGTCCTCGATAGACCTGAGACGAGGCAAAAGGCAAACCACCCGTGGCAGGGGCCTCCACACCATCGAGCTGGGCCATGAGCGGGTCGATCTCTCATATTTAGAGCAGCTCGCGGAGGCCGGACAAACCGAGGCTATGGCCCGTATTATCGGGGGGTGGGCCGCCGCCGGCGAGGTCGGCGAGGTGGGTAAGCTTGTACGCGAGGATCTGGCCTCTCTCTCAGAGTTAGCCCTCGACTCCCTCAGTATCTTCCAGGGACATCCTGGTGAGATGAGCCTGCCGCGCGCCCAGGAATTGGCTGCCGCAATAAACCGCGTCCGCCCCCTTCGGGCGGTCCCTAGGGCGTAGAAGCCCTCGTGTTCCGGCTGGTATGATTAGGCACTGAGCGTGGAGGAGATCACGGAATATCAGACGAAGGAAGCGACTGAGGTGGGCGACCAGGATACGCCCTCTTGGTTCAGGTCGAAAGCCGTGGCTGTGCACCTTTACACGGCGAGCGGCGCCGTGCTCGCGCTCCTTATGCTCGTGGCCGCTTTCCAGGGCGAGGCCGTAAAGGCGCTGTGGCTGATGCTCGCTTCGCTCCTCATCGATTCAACCGACGGTCTCCTCGCCCGCCGCTTCCGGGTCAGTGAGGCGCTCCCCTTCTTCGACGGGGCGCTACTGGACAACATCGTCGACTACATGACGTACGTCTTCGCCCCCATTGTCCTGCTCTGGAGCGAAGGGTACCTGCCCGCGGGTAACGCGGGGATAGTTCTGGCCGCGCTGCCGCTTCTGGCCTCCAGCTACCAATTCTGCCGCGTGGACGCCAAGACCGAGGACCACTTCTTCCTCGGCTTCCCAAGCTACTTCAACGTCGTCGCCTTCTACGCCATCGTCTTCCACCCAGGCCCGCTGGTGCTCGCCGCCGTGCTCGTCGCCTGCTCGTTCTTGATCTTCGTCCCGATCCGCTACGTCTACCCGACGCGCACGGTCGCCTTCCGCAGACTCTCTCTTACCCTCACTGCCCTGTGGCTCGCCAGCTACGCCGCGATACTCTGGCAGATGCCTGACCCAGATCCTCGCATCCTGGGTTTCTCGGTTCTTTACCTCGTCTACTACTTCGGCCTCAGCCTCTACCTCTCCGGCAAGCTGCTTGAGGCCAGGCGACTGAAAGAGAAGATCGCAGACTAGTACGGATCGGTGGGCCGATGCTATTTCGGTCCGCGCGGCAAGGTCCAGGGAGGTTCACGTGGCCAGACACGCAAGGAACCCGCTGGAGAACGATGTCGTGCTGCGGGACGTGACGGAAGGCGACCTCCCCGTATTCTTCGAACACCAGCTCGACCCGGAAGCGACCCGCATGGCCGACTTTCCCGCAAGGGACAAGAAAGCGTTCCTGGCGCACTGGAACAGAATCCTGGGCGACGAGTCCATTATGAAGAAGACGATCCTCTACGAGGGGGAGGTGGCCGGCAACGTCGTGAGCTTCGTGCACGCCGGCAAACGGGAGGTCGGCTACTGGGTCGGCAAGGAATACTGGGGCAGGGGCGTCGCCACAAGGGCGCTCTCTGAGTTGTTGGACCTCGAGGAGAGACGCCCCCTCTACGCCTATGTCGCCAGACACAACGTCGCTTCTATCCGGGTGCTCCAGAAGTGCGGGTTCGAGATCTCCGGCGAGGACGGCGGGGATGTCGTCTTGAGACTGGGAGCGACCGACGGAGACGAAACTGACCGTGCGGGCGGGAGAGCGTAGGATCACGGCCCCCGCCCCCAACACCATTGAGATCGGGCTCGCAGATGCGCTGGAGTGGAGCATTTTAGCGGCGGCGCGCTGCGCGTGAAGTGCGTGCCGACGGAGGAGACCTTACTCGTCTTCGTGAACTCCGAGGGCGCGGTCCACGCCCGCCACGTATTCGCCTTCTGGAGAGCCCGGTTCCTGACACTCCAGTACGAGATCTCACGCCGCGGCTAGAGACATGGCCCTTCGCGCTTGCGGGACCAGCCGATGGTGTACCTCTTGTTTCTCCTCCTGGCGCTGGAACGCATCCAGAGGCCCGTGTTTTGACGCGCCTTCGCGCTGTTGTTAGGCTCCGTGAGTACCCTGTGGAAAGGAAGAGCATGGCGTTAAACGAGCAGCTATTGAAGCGGTTGATCGAGACGCCCGGCGTCTCCGGGCGGGAGGAGCAACAGCGCGAGATCGCGCGCGAGGAACTGGGCTCTCTGACGGATGAGGTCCGCACCGACGCCCTCGGCAGTGTGATCGGGACGAAGAAAGGGAGCGGCGACGCGCGCGTGATGATCGCCGCCCATACCGACGAGATCGGCTACCTCGTCAAACATATCGACGACAAGGGCTTCATCCGCCTGCAGACCCTTGGTGGCCACGACCCGGTGAACATGGTCTCACAAAGGATCCTCGTAACGACCTCCGACGGCGAGACGCTGCGTGGCGCCCTGCAGCCGGCGCGCAAGCCACCGCACCTGTCGCGCGGAGAGGAGCAGAAACCACCGAAGGCTGACGAGTTCTACGTCGACCTTGGCATGGACGCCGAGAAGGTCAAGGAGAAGGTGCGCATCGGGGACTACATGGTCATGGATCGCACCCTCGAGAAGGTCGGGGAGAACTACGTCGGCAAGGCGATGGACGACCGCGTGGGCGTCTTCGTGATGTACGAGGCGCTGAGGGCCATGGGGGATCATCAGGCGACCATCTTCGCCGCCGCTACCTCGCAGGAAGAGGTCGGCCTGCGCGGGGCCGAGGCCAGCGGAAGGGCCATCGAGCCTACGGTCGTCGTCGCGCTCGACGTGACGCTCGCGATAGACGTGCCTGGCGGAGGGAACGAGAACACTATCACCGAGCTGGGCAAGGGTGTTGCCATAAAGATCATGGACGGCTACTCCATCTCCCACCCGAAGCTGGTGGATCATCTGCGCGCCATCGCCGAGCGTGAGGACATCCCCTACCAGATGGAGATACTCCCGGCGGGCGGCACTGACGCGGGCGGCGTCCAGCGCCTGCACGGCGGGATCCCGGCCGTCACGCTCTCCATCCCCTGCCGCTACGTCCACACCCCGAACGAGATGGTGAGCGCCACGGATGTGGAGGCCGCCATAACGCTCCTCGCCCGCTACCTCGAAGAGGCCTCAGACGCCGACTACGCACTGTAGGAAATGTATAGGACCCTGGCCATCGAGGTGAACGGCGCCGAGTTCCTGATGGCGCTCTGACGGGGGCCGAGGAACGCGACGACGGATGGGTACGTGACAAAACAGGGCTCGCGGCCTGGGTCGCCACGCCCGGCTCGGGTTTGATCTCGTCTACAGCATCGGTGTGCTTGGTTCCTCGGAGATGGACGACCCCGTCTACCGCAGGCTAGGCTTCGAGGAATACTGCAGGATCGGATTCTACGAGTGGCGTCCGGGGAGGGCGTCGCCTAAACGGGGCCCATTATGCGGTAGCATGTGCGTTAGACGTTAGGACGAATACCAACGGAGGGGAGCTCGATGGCGAACAAGACCTACGACCGGCCGCCTGAGATGGCGCTCAAGCCGGGCTATGAGTACTACGCCAACTTCGTTACCGAGAAGGGTCCTGTCAAAGTTAGGCTCTTCGCCGATGAGGTTGCCGAGACCGTCAACAACTTCGTCTTCCTGGCTCGTGATGGATACTTTGATGGGACGACCTTCCACCGCGTCATAGAGGACTTCATGGTCCAGGGCGGGGACCCGACGGGTACGGGTACAGGAGGTCCCGGGTACAGGATCCCTGACGAGTTCCATCCTGACCTTCGCCACGACAGGCCTGGCGTCCTCTCGATGGCGAACGCCGGCCCGAATACTGGTGGGTCGCAGTTCTTTATTACGCACGTTGCGACGCCCTGGCTGGATGACAGGCACGCGGTCTTCGGGGAGGTCGTCGATGGTATGGACGTTGTAGGCGCCATAAGAGAGCGAGACCCACAGCGCGACAGCGAGCCTGGCGACAGGATAGAGCGGGTCGAGATCGAAGAGGTCCCTTCTTCGTGATTCTTTAGCGGTCAGCGCGCCGCCCTACGAGCGGCTTTCAGCGATCAGCCGGGCTCGCGCACGCAAAAGCTGAAATGCTGACTTGCTGAAGTGCTCTAAAGCAATCCGATACGGTCGGGTGGCCAGAAGCGAAGGAACGCTTCGCCCTCTATGTTCTCCTCCGGCAGGGGTCCGAAGACCCTCGAGTCCGCGGAGTTTCCGCGGTTGTCACCCATTACGAAGACATGGTTCTTCGGGACCGTCGTCTGGGCGTAGAAGCTCCTGTCGGGAAGCTTCTTGTTTGTGTACGGTTCTCTCTGGGGCTCACCGTTCAAGAAGAGCCTGCCGTTCCTGACGGCGATCTTATCTCCCGGCAATCCGACGACCCGCTTTATGAGGTCCTCTTTGGTGTTATCGACGCTCTCGAAGACGATGATGTCCCCGCGCTCAGGTTCGGTGAAACGGTAGATGAACTTGTTGACGAGCACCCTGTCGCCGATCTCAAGTGTTGGGATCATGCTGCCCGAGGGGATCCAGAAGGCCTCCATGACGAAAGGCCTGACGAAGCCGAAGACCAGCGCGAAGGAGATGAGCAGTATGACCAGGTACTCGAGCGCCCCTCCGCCTTTCTTGCGGACCGGCCGACGCTCCTGGGTAGAGGTCTGGAAGTGCTGTTCTTGATAGTACGGCTTCTCGGACATGAAGTAGTAGGATAACGCACCTTGACGGATATGACCCTAAAAATCCCTTCCTCCTTCTAAAATAGGCCGAACGCCTCGCTGAAGAGGCGGAGGGCGACGATCACCATGAACACGCCGAAGCCGATCCGCACCGCGCTCTCAGGCAGCCAGTCCCTGACGCGTACCCCGAGGGGGGCACCGATCACTGACCCGATTATGAGGGGCGGCAGGCTGAGCAGGTCCTGCACGTTCCTGAAGCCGGTCGCCACGTAGCCGGCGGCCCCCACGATGCCCGTGAACATCACGACGGCGAGGCTCGTGGAGACCGCCTGCTTGGTCGTGAGCCCCATGCCGAGCACCATCAACGGGACCATCACCACCCCGCCACCGACCCCGACCAGCCCCGAGACCGTCCCTATAAAGATGCCGACCAGGAAGACGAGGGGTAGGGGTATGTCCTTGCGGTCCTCATCGAAGTCGCCCCCGCCGCGGGCGGTCGGGTATGCGAGGGCCAGAAGAAGCGCGGCGAATGCGATTTTCACAACTATCTCAGGAGAGATGCGGCTTATGAAGACCCCGATCAAGGAAGAAGGGGCGACCGCGAGGGAGAGGAGGCCAGCGACCCGCCAGTTCACCGGGTCCGCGCTCCTGGCGTTGCGGATCGTACCTGAGAGGGAGCTGAAGATGATGATCACCAGGCTCGCGGCGACGGCGTCCTGGATGCGCCATCCGCCGGCGTACAGTAGACCGGGGACAAAGACGATCCCACCTCCGACCCCGACCAGCCCCGAGAGCATCCCCCCGATGACCCCTATGACCCCGAGGAAGAGGAACTCTAGATTATCCACCGCGCCATTCTAGCGAAGCGTGCTGAGTTGTGCGGGTTGGGGATAGGAACGTTCGCGAACGCCCCTATCCCCAACCCGCTACGAGCGCCTCCAGCGCGAGAAAAGGTAGGCGGCTCCGGCCACAAGCGCCACCGCGACGGTGTAGTCGAGGTAGTGCAGGTAGTCGCCTATCGTCTCCCAATTCTCGCCGAGCACGTACCCGAAGTACGTCAGCGCGAAGACCCAGGGTATGCACCCGAGGAGGGTGTACAGGGAGAATTTGGCAAAGTTCATTTTGGCCGTCCCCGCGGGGAAGGAAATGAAGGTGCGGACAACGGGCAGGCAGCGGGAGATGAAGACGGTGAACTCACCGTACTTGTCGAACCACTTCTCGGCGATCTGCAGGTGGTGAGCGCGCACCCCAACGTATTTCCCATAGCGTAACCAGAGCTCGCGCCCACCCTTGAGTCCGATAACGTATGCTAACGAGGAGCCGACGAGGTTCCCGAGGACGCCGGCACTCACCGCCGCGAGAAGGCTCATCTTGCCCTCCGAGACAAGGTAACCCGCGAAAGGTGAGATCGCCTCCGAGGGGATCAGGATGCCCATGCTCTCGAGCGTCATAAGCACGAAGACGGCCGGTAGGCCGTAGTCACCGATGGTCTCGGTGACGAACACTATGAGGGGATGCAGGATCGCTTCAAGCACGATGAGAAGCTACCACCTGAAGATAAGGATGTACACGTCTATCCGCCACCTTTTTCTTCCCGCAGCCGCCTGAAGACCTCGGCCGCCGTCAGGCTGATAGAGGCCCACACGCCGCCGAGGGCCCAACCCGCCAGCACGTCGCTCGGGTAGCACGCCCCTTCATAGATCCGCCCGACGCCCACAAGCAGTGCGATCGAGAGCACGGCAAGCCCTAACCTGACCTTGGCCCTCCAGGAGCCACCCCGGCTCTCCTGGGGGCGGAGGCTGAAGAGATAGCAGACGGCGGCACCCACGGCGACAACCGCTACGGCGTGAGAGCTTGGGAATCCGTTGCCCGACGCGTGCACGAGCTGCAGGGAAGCTGGCGGCCGCGGACGCTCGAAGAGCAGCTCGAAGAGCCCTGCCAGGGCCGCCGTGCCGAGCGCCGTTGCGAGAAGGATCGTCCCGGCGAAACCCAGGGCGAAATCTCTGCGCCGGTACGCCAGGATCGCCAGCACCAGGCCTCCGGCGCCCGAGGCCAGCAGCAGGACCACGGGGGAGAAGACGGCCTCCAACACGATGGCAGCGAAGGTGAGATAAGGCTCGCCATGGGAATGGAAGAAGCGTAGCACCGCAGTGTCGACCCGCACCAGGGGGTCCCTGGCCGCCACATCCTGCACGACCGCTCCGAAGGCCCAGGAGAAGAGACCTACCAGCAGGAGTCCGGTGGTAAGCGCGAGACCGTAGGCCGTGCCGAGCGAAAAGCGGCGCCTTATCCACAGTCCGGCACGGCTTCGTACGAATGCCCTCAGCCGCTCACCACCCAGGCGCTCGGCCGCTCCTCGTAGCCGTTCGGGATGGGAGCTAACCCAGCGATAAGCCAGGTAGAGGATTATCGCGGAAACGAGCAGTCCGGCCAGCAGTATGGAGGCACGGCCCATCCACCGCTCCAAGAAGCCGATGCTCCTCCCGAGGAAGTAGCCCGCAAGGACCGCGGCCGTAGCCCATGTCGCGCCGCCTAGAGCATTGTAAGAGAAGAAAGTCACCCAGCGCATACGGCTCATCCCCGCGACCAGGGCTCCGAACACCCTGAGACCGGAGAAGAAGCGTGCCAGAAAGACGGCCTTCCCACCATGCCTGGCGAAGAACGCTTCGGCCCGCCCCAGCCTCTCTGGAGTTATCCAGACGTAGCGTCCGTAGCGGAGTATGAACGGCCGGCCCCCTTCGCGGCCAACCCAGTAGCCGATCTGATCTCCCACCACCGCCCCGAGGATACCGAAGAGGATCGCGTCCCCGAGATCCAGACGTCCCCGTTGGGCCAGGATACCCGCGGCTATGAGGATGGTCTCACCCGGTAGCGGCACCCCCGTGCTCTCGGCCATCACCCCGAAGAAGACGATCAGATACCCGTAGCTGGAGATGAGGTCGAGGATGCTATTCATCGCTACTATCCGTCGTCCCGGCTCGCCTCGGCCGCCCTCAAACCCCGGACGGAGAGCCACAGCGCGTACACGGCCCCGACGCAGACCAACCAGAGGAGAGCGGCGAGGTAGCCGGCCAGCACGTCCGTCGGGTAGTGCACCCCGAGATAGAGCCTGGAAAAGCCTATCAGGAGCACCACGAGTATTCCTAAGATAGCAACGGCCCATCGCGCTGTTCCCTGCAGCCGGTAAGCCAGGACGAGCGTGAGCATCCCGTAGAACCCGACGGCGACGGTGGCGTGGCCGCTCGGGAAAGAAAAGAAGGAGGCGTGGTAGCCGGAGTCGAAGAGCTCGGGACGCGCCCGCTGGAATACGCTCTTCAGGACGGTGGTGAGCACGATACTCCCGGCGGTCGAGACCAGGAGGAGTACGGCGGAGAGCCTCCAGCCCTTTCGGTAGAAGACAGCTACGACCACGGCCAGGAGCGGCAGCACGACCCAGTAGTAGCCGAGCGCGGTGACGATACGCATCGGTCCCCCGAGCCAACCAGGGAAGGAAGAGTGGATCCAGAGCAACACGGCATCGTCGAAGGCCCTGCTCTCGCCCTCGATGACCTCGTCGGCTAGCTCGATAAAGGCCCAGATGACGAAAGCCGAAAACGCGAGTCCCGCCGCAAGCCAGACGACGGCGACCACCGTCAGGCGATCCGCAATCCACCGGACCATCTCTTTTCGGCCCTCGAGCATGGGGAGATTCTAGCCGTTACGGTACCCTGGCGGCGCGTATAATCTTCCTGGCGGACGACCGGTCCGGAGAAGGAGGAGCGAGCACCTTGCAGAACAACGATATCGTCCGGGCGCTCGAGACGATCGCCACGCTCATGGAGATCAAAGACGAAGCCTACTACCGCGTGCTCGGCTACCAGCGGGCCGCCGAATCGGTGGCCGCCTTAGGACGCCCGGCGGCCGAGGTAGAGGACCTCAAAACGCTACCCCACGTCGGCGCGACGACGGCCGGGGTGATAAGAGACCTCGCTGAAGACAGGACGCCCCAGCTCCTCGCCGACCTGACGGCCGAGATACCGGCGGGCCTCGTGGAGATGACGCACCTGCCGAGCGTCGGGCCGCGCACGGTCGGGCGCCTGTGGAAGGAGCTCGGCGTCACGGACGTCGAGGAGCTGGCCGGTGAGGATCCGGCACGGATCGCCTCCCTGAAGGGCTTCGGGAACAAGAGTGCACAGAAGATCCTGCAGGCAGCAAGGACATACAACGCTACCGAGCGCAGGATGCTCCTGGACGAGGCAACCTCTTTGGGGGATCAGATCCTCTCGTTCGTCCGCTCGCATCCCGCAACGGAGAGGGCCGAGGTTGGGGGCTCGTTGCGCCGCATGAAGGAGACCATCGGCGACATCGACATCGTCGCCGCGAGCACGGACCCCGACTCGCTCGCAGACGACTTCGCGGAGGCCCCGTTCGCAGAAGAGGTGCTCGCGCACGGCCCGAAGAAGGTCTTTATTTTGCACGGCGGGACCGAGATAGACCTGAGGATCGTCGAGCCCGAGGCCTATGGCTCACTCTTGCACCACTTCACCGGGGGCCAGGCCCACAACATCGCGCTGCGCGAGCGGGCCGTCAAGATGGGCATCAACATCTCCGAGTACGGCCTGGCCAGGGCGGGGACCGGCGACTACAAACCCGTCGCCACGGAGGAAGATCTCTACTCGCGGCTCGGCCTCGCCTACATCCCTCCGGAGTTACGCGAGGACACGGGTGAGATCGAGGCGGCAGATAGCGGCAACCTGCCCGACCTCGTCTCCCTCAAGGACGTGCGCGCAGACCTCCACGTTCACACCAACTACTCCGACGGCAAAGGCACCATCGAGAGCATGGCTGAGGCTGCCATCGAGCTGGGCTACGAGTACCTCGTCTTCTGCGACCACTCCCAGAGCCTCAGGGTGGCTAACGGCCTCTCGCCCGAGCGCCTGAAGCAGAAGTTAAAGGCCGTAAGGAAGGCCGACGAGAGATATGGTGAGATCCACCTCCTCTGCGGTTCCGAGGTCGACATACTCAAGGACGGCTCCCTCGACTACGAAGACGACGTGCTCGCCACGCTGGACTTCGTCGTGGCTTCTGTGCATACCTCCTTCGGGGTCGGCGAGAAGGCCATGACCGACCGCATCGTGCGGGCGATGAACAACCCTTATGTACGTACAATCGGCCACCCCACGGGCCGCATCCTGAACCGCAGGGAACCTTACGAGGTGGACGTCTCGCGTGTTATCCGGGAGGCCGCCGCCACGAACACGGCCCTCGAGCTCAACGCCTACGTCGACCGCCTCGACCTGGCGGTCCCGTATGTCCGTGAGGCCGTGGGAACGGGGGTCAGGATCACCATCGACACGGATGCCCACGACGAGCGGGCCCTAGGCTTTATGAAGTACGGCGTCTCGCAGGCGAGGCGGGCCTGGGTCGAGAAGGGGAGCGTGATCAACTGCCTCCCCTTCGACGAGTTCGCGAAGTACCTGAAGAACGGGTAGTAGTCTATCCTGTGGAGGACCCCTTCTCCGATCTTGCCGAGCGCTACAATTCATCGGGCGGGATCCTCCGCCAGGTGGTCCGCCACGAGCTCATAGGCCGCGGGCTCGCCAAGCACGCCACCACCCTCGCCATGCGTCCGGCCCCCGAAGGCCGGTATCAGGACGCGCTTACCTCGCTGAAAGTGGAGCGGGGCCGTGGGCGCTTCGGGGTGATCAAATTGGGACGCAAGAAGCCCATCCAGGGATGATCCATATCCAGGTCATTCACGTAACTGTGGAAATAGGCCATTTAGGGGATGTTCTTTCCGGGCGTGTGCTACTAGGATGCACTCACCGGATCGGAGAGCTAGGGATGAGATGATCGAGAGGCTGAGGGCGCTTTCGCCCTCGTTAAGGTACCTGATATACGTCGCTGGCGTGCTACTCGTGTTCTTCGTGGCGGTCGGCGTCGGCGCGACGGCCGCCGTCGTCGCCGGCTGGCAGTTCGGGCGGGGTGCGACGTACTCCGCTGAGAGCAATATGTTAGAAAGTACTAGGTCGGAGACTACCAGCACTTCCAAAGCGTCAGAAGACACGGCCGTCGGGCCGTCCAGCGATTCCAAGAACTCCTTTGATAAGGACCACAAGGTTTCGTTTATCCATCGCGCTACAAAGGAGAACAGCCGCGGAGATTACACCTATATCGGCGACCCGAGCATAAACGGGTACCCGAACGCCATCATCATCGTCTCGCCGACTTCAGATCAGAGAGACATCGGGTCCGCATCCTACGAACACAACATTGGTGTCTGGTACGCGTCCGGAGCCCACAGGTGGGCGATCTTCAACCAGGATCGGACACCGGTGCCCAGAGGGGCAACCTTCGAGGTAGAAGTGCCGCAAGCTTCCGCTAAGTTCGTCCACCACGCCGATCTTCTTGACACCGCCGGAAACTACACCTACCTCGATAACGAGCTAACGAACGGCGAACCAGACGCCGTGCTCTCGGTCACGCAGAACTGGAATCCCGAGGGCGGGAGGGGCGTCTACAACGACCATCCAGTCGGCACCGTGTACGACGCAAAGCTGAAACAATGGGCGGTCTACAACCGAGATGGCGCTCCGATACCCAAGGGAGCCGCCTTCAACATCGCCGTCTCGGCGGACGCCAATTAGCCTAGGACGCAGCGAGACTGCGGAAGAGAGCCGTATGCTTCTGTGTCCTCTGACGCATCACACATTCTGTCGCCTCGAGGCCGGCGCGCAGGTCGGTATCGGGGCCGCTGCGAAGAAACCCTCGGGCTCTACCGTTGAAGGCGTTCCTAGGGAAGCGAGCCTTCACAGCCTGCTCGAGCAGACCCTGCATCGTCGGCGAACAATAGGTTCGGCGAAAGACTGCAGGTAGCCAGGAGAACGAAAGGTGGCCATTAACCGATCATAAGGCTGTTCTGACGACGTTCGAACGTAGCACCACAGTTATGTTGTACATGCCGATCTACCCCGCCTGCGGTCTGCGGGGGAGCCGAGTACCTATCGGTCTTCGCGATAACGCAGTAGGGTGTTCGGCCTTACGCCCTACCGCGCCGTCCGGGGCGGCGGGGTGCTCTACTCAGGAGGCGAGTATGCTCAGGGCCACCAGCAGGGAGGTTATCCACGCGATCAGAACCCCCAGAAGCAAGCCGGCCACCAGGAGGGATCTGCGCATCCAAGAACGTCTTGCGCCCGGTTTAGCGCCCCGGCCACGGGACGCCCGTGACCGCCGAAGCTCTCTCTCCAGGCGCACCCGTTCCACTTCCTCCTGTTCGGCCTGCCGTTGGCTCTTCACTCGCTCCTCGCGCTCCCTCTCAAGGTCTTCGTCCAACCGCTGGCGCTCCCGCCTCAACCGCTCCGCCTCCTGCTGGAGGTTCGAGCTCTGCTCCTGCTCTCGCTTCAGCCCCTCGGCCCGCTGCAAGATTTCTTGATACCGCTGACGCTCAAGCTCAAGCTCTTCTTGCAATCGCCGGTGCTCCTGCTCCAGACGCCGCCGTTCTTCCTCCGAATTTTCGGCTTGCTGCTGAGTTGCAAGGAGTTGCTCCCGTTCGGTCTCGAGGTCTTCTATCAGTCGCCGGCGCTCTTGCCCCGACCGCTCTGCATCTTGCTGAACCCTCGACAGCTCCTCGCGCTCGTGTTCGAGCTGTTCGGCCCGCTGCTGCACCTCCAAACGCTTTCGACGTTCTAGCTCCAGCTCCTCCATTACTCGCTGATGCTCCTGCTCCAAGCGCTCGGCCTCGCTTTCGCTCTCTGCACGCGCTTGTCGCCTTCGCTCGAGGTTCTCCATCAATCGTGGATCCGTCTCCTCCAAGTATTGCGTCAACCGCTGGCGCTCCCGAGACTCTCGCTCAAGCTGTTCTGTCAGCATGCGCCGCTCTTCACGCAGCACTTCCAGCCGGTCGTGTTGGTCGCGCAGTAGCTCGTAGCGGTCCTCGCCTAGATCTTCCGACCTCCGCGAGCTACGCAAAGCGCTGATCGCGACGGCCAGGGTCACAATGCTGACCAAAAGAACAGCGGAAAGCAACAAATCTATCATTCGTTCATACTCCAAACGTTCTTTGGAACGCACTTGAGATACTTCTTGATTCTACTGATTCTACTATGAGCATAGGATTCGGTCCGCGCAGGTAGCTAAGCGCACGTGATTAGCCTGCGGAGAAATTCTCGGGGCACTGCCCCGAACACGCGATTGGCGGGACGGCCTTGGAGGACCTACAAAGGATGAGACCCCACTTCGAAGAGGCGCCGACGGCGCTGGCGGAGATCGAATGCCGCAGGGGTCTAACCCAGACGCAGCTCTTGCTCCGGCGTGCCTTCGAGATGCTGTTGAAAGTTCAGTAGGCTCCCCTGCCGAGTATGACGCTGCCTATGGTCCGGGCCAAGATCACGAGGTCCAACCACACAGACCAGTTGTGCACATAGTAGGCGTCCAGCTTCACACGCTCGGAGTAGCTCGTGTTACTCCGACCACTGACTTGCCAGAAACCAGAGATCCCGGGCCTTATGCGCTGATACAACTCGTAGACCTCACCGTATTTGGGTATCTCGGCGTCCACAATGGGTCGGGGTCCGACCAGGCTCATCTGTCCTAGCAGGACGTTCCAGAGCTGCGGGAGCTCATCGAGGCTGGTCTTGCGCAAGAGTCTGCCGATGCGGGTGACACGTGGGTCGTCGCGCAGCTTGAAGGTCTGCTCCCATTCGGCCCGCAACTGCGGGTTGCCCTGCAAGCACTCATCGAGCAACTGCTCCGCATTCGTGTACATCGTGCGGAACTTCCAACAACGGAAATGCTTGCCCCCTGCTCCCACGCGCCGGTGACTGTAGACCACAGGGCCGGGAGAGTCGATCTTGATCAGTATGGCTATCGCTATCAGCAGCGGACATATTACCAGCCCACCCATTATGGTTAGGAGCAGATCGAGGACATGCTTGGTCCTCCTGGCCCACGGAAACAGGAGGTTGTGCTTGATCTCCACGGCGAAGTGTCCCGCGAAGTCCCTGGCTATCACCGCCGAGTTGATGATCCCGCCCAGGTTGGGCATGACCATGACGTACCGGAAGCTGGTGCTGGCTTGGTCCACCAGCTTGACGAGAAGTGTGGGTTCTGTGTCCTGCATGGCAAAGACGGCGGTATCCACACCGTACTCCTCAGCTATCGCCGCCGCGGCGCCAAGGGTTCCGAAGTGGGGCTCGATCTCCGGGGTTTCCTCCGCTAAAAATGCGCGGTTGTCGAAGAAGCCTACCGGCCTAAACCCGAGTTGCCACTCTTTCTGCAAAACGCTCACTATCCGCGATCCGGCTTCGTGGCCGCCAAGAACAACGACCGGTTTGCCCCACAAACCGTATCTCATCATTAGCACCTTCACGAAATATCGCGCAAATGGGGCCACGAGCAAGAGGCCAAGAGCCCACGCGAAGAGGAAGATGCGAGAGAGCGAGTCATCGAGTTGTGAAACGAAAGCGAAAACCACGATTATGGTGAGGGTTGCCAGCAGTGCAAACGTCTGCCGGCGCAGCTCTTCGACCTGATCCATCCCGTAGCCCGGGTACAGGCCAAGCGCGGCCCGCAGCCCTAGCCAGGCGACGACGTTGGGTATGATACTGGCGATCGCGATTGCCGAGAGCTGGCCATGTCCCCAGATACCCTGGAGCACGAAAGCCGCCTGCCACATCGCGAGCGCGAGCAGGGTGTCCCACGAGATCATGCCAAGGACAACCGCCAATCGCCTCCGGGACCCCATCCAGCGTCTCGTGAGCATGTTTGGCAAGTATGTAGCATGGATTCTACCCTGGATGGCCGTCGTGGTAGACAGTGCGGTCTCAGCTCTTTGGATGTCCTGCACGGTCCTGCGCTCTCCTTCTCGTCCTGCTACACAAGAAGCCCATCAAAACGATGGTAAGGAGCGGAAGGGATGCACGCATCGGCCACATGGCACATCTTGGAGGTGAGGGTTAATCGACCGGCCGTATATCGCGACTTCTCGATCGAGGCGCTCGTACCTGAGGAACGTGGTTAGAGTCTCGCTCCAATTGCGCCGTCAACATCCCTCAATGCGCTTCGAAAAACCGTAGCGTCTCTTCGAGGCCAGCGACGAGTTGCACCTCCGGGCGCCAGCCCAGAACACGACTCGCGCGTGCCGGGTCGACCGAACTGCGCAGTTGCTCACCGGGCTTGTCCGGTCCGTGCCTTGCCGGTGAGTCCTTGCCCGATAGCTCGTGCAGTAGCTCGTAGAGTTCGTTCACCTTGGTCTCCACAGCTGTCCCAACGTTATACGCCCCGGAGGGCGGATCGCCTTCGATAGCGAGTAGGTTCGCGTGCGCGACGTCCCCGACGTAGACGAAGTCGCGTGTCTGCTCTCCTTTGCCGTTTATGGTCGAGACCCTCTGGGCGGCCAGATTTGCGGAGAAGATCGCCACGACCCCTGCTTCTCCGTGTGGGTCCTGGCGAGGACCGTAGACGTTCGCATAGCGCAACGCCGCGTAGGATAAGCCGTACTGGACGTGGTAGAAGTGCAGGTAGCGTTCTCCTGCCAGCTTCGATACACCGTAAGGCGAGACGGGGTACTGGGGATGATCCTCCGGAGCGGGGAACTCGATCTGATCGCCGTAGATCGCCCCGCCGCTCGAAGCGAAGACCACCCGTCCCACCCCGTACCTCACGCAGTTTTGTAGGAGACGTACCGTCCCGAGGACGTTGACATCAGCATCGAAATCCGGCTCCAGCACCGAGCGGCGGACATCTATCTGGGCGGCCTGGTGGCAGAGGACCTCCGGACGAAACCTAAGGAAAACCTCCTCGCAGCCGGTACGGATATCCTCCTCGCAGAAGTGGGCGCCCTCGGGTACGTTCTCGCGCTTGCCGCTCGAGAGATCGTCGACGATGATGACCTCGTGGCCACGGGCGAGGAGGAGCTCAGCCACGTTCGAGCCGATAAACCCGGCGCCCCCGGTCAGCAGGACCCGCATCTCAGGAGATGTGCTCGTGCGTTCGGGCGAACCAGCTCAGGGTCCTCTTCAGACCCTCGCGAACCGGGGTGCGCGGCTCCCAGCCCAAGGACTCCCTGGCGCGGGTTATGTCCGGACAACGTCGCTTGGGATCATCCTCAGGGAGGGGCTCGAAGATCAGCTCGCTCTCGCTGTCGGAGATCTCTATTATCGTCTCGGCGATCTCGCCAATGCTCATCTCGTGCGGGCTGCCGATGTTCACGGGTCTGGTCTCAGTGCTCCTCATCAGGCGAGAGGCGCCTTCTATCATGTCGTCCACGTATTGCACACTCCTGGTCTGGGTGCCATCCCCGTAGATCGTCAACGGCTCGCCGCGGAGTGCCTGGCGTATGAAGTTCGGCACCAACCTGCCGTCGTCGGGCCTCATCCTCGGACCGAATGAGTTGAAGATGCGGACTATGCGGGTATCCACCCGGTGGTGGCGGTGGTAGGCCATCGTGATGGACTCGGCGTAGCGTTTGGCCTCGTCGTAGACGCCGCGCACCCCTGTAGGGTTGACGTTGCCCCAGTACTCCTCGTGCTGGGGGTGGACGAGAGGATCACCGTAGACCTCGGAGGTCGAGGCGAGCATGAAGCGGGCGCCCTTGGCGAGAGCGAGGCCCAGCGAGTTGTAGGTTCCAAGGGCTCCCGCCTTGAGGATAGGGATCGGGATGCGCTCGAAGTCTACGGGGCTCGCGGGAGAGGCGAAATGGTAGATCTCATCGAGGTCCATGGGAAGGTCTATGTAGGAGCTGACATCGTGGTCGATGTACTCGAAGCCAGCTTCGCCTTCCAGGTGGGCCACGTTCTCGAGCGTGCCGGTCCTGAGGTTGTCCATGCACAAGACGTGGTAGCCCTCCGAGAGGAGCCTCTCGCAGAGGTGGCTCCCCAAGAACCCTGCACCGCCCGTCACCAGTGCCCGGGGCTTCCTGGCCTTAGAGCCGGCCCTAGCCACGCCCGAAGGCCCTGTAGAGGAGGCCAGCCTCAAGGGCGGTCTCAGGGTCGAGGGCATTACGCCCATCCACCAGGACCCTGGGAGCTTCCATGAGCTCCGCGGCGCGCCTGAGGTCGAGGGTACGGATCTCCTCCCACTCCGTCACCAAGACCGCCGCGTGCGAGCCTCTGAGGGCCTCGTATGGGTCGAAGACCACCTTCAACTCCGCCAACCTCCTCGCCGCTGCCTTGCCTGCCACCGGGTCGTAGCCCACCACCCGCGCGCCCAAAGAGGCCAGAGAGCGGGCCACATGCAGGCTCGGGGCTTCACGCAGGTCGTCGGTGTTGGGTTTGAAGGAGAGCCCTAGCAAGGCAACGCGCTTGCCCTTGAGGGTGTGGAGGTCGCGCTGGAGCTTGGAGATGACCTGCTTGCGCTGCCCGTCGTTCACGGCTGCGGTCGCGTTCAACAGCGTGGGCTCGTAGTCGTACTCGCGCGCCACCGCACGTAGCGCGGCGATGTCCTTCGGGAAGCACGACCCTCCCCAGCCTATCCCGGCAGAGAGGAAGCGCGGGCCGATGCGTTCGTCGTGGCCGATGCCACTCGCCACGCCGCCGACGTCCGCCCCGACGAGCTCGCAGATGTTTGCGATCTCGTTTATGAAGCTGATCTTGGTCGCAAGAAATGCGTTGGCGGCGTACTTGATCATCTCGGCACTGGCCAGATCGGTGGTGACGAACGGTACCGCGACCTTGGGCCTCGGGTCGAGCTCTGTCGGGAAACTCTGCTCGATTATCGGCTCGTAGAGAACCCTCAAGGCGTCCAGCCCCTCTCGAGAATCGGCGCCTACCACGATGCGGTCGGGAAACAGGGAGTCGTAGATTGCGCTCCCCTCCCGCAAAAACTCCGGGTTGGAGACGACTAGGAAGGGCACTGCATCATCGCCGCCGGCTTCCTCGAGCCCCTCGCGGATGAGCATCGAGACGTAATCCCCGGACCCTACCGGCACCGTGCTCTTGTTGACCACCACCAGAGGGTGCTCTCTAGGGTAAGCCTCAACTAGCGCGTGGCCTATACTCCGGGCGACAGAAGCTAGACTCGAGAGGTCAGCCGAACCGTCTTCGGCCTGCGGCGTATCCACGGCTACAAAGATCATGTCTGCCGCCCGCACGAGGTGAGGCAGGCTCTCGGGACCGGAGAAGGAGAGCCTCTCCTCCCGGACACCTCGCGACACCAACTCGGCCAAGCCCGGTTCGTAGAATGGCACTCGGTCTTGCCTGAGCCACGTCACGCGCTCTTCGTCACTATCCAGGCACGTCACTCGATGCTCGATGTGCGCCAGGCATGCCGCCGTCACGAGCCCGACGTATCCGGCACCTACCACTCCTACCCTGAAGTTCTCGTTCAACATCCCTCCTGTGCGCGTTCGGGTGTCTCGTTGGGCCGCGAGCAACTCGTCTTCAGTGACGCCCGAAGCTTCGAGAGGCACTTACTGTACATCGGATGGACCAGCAAAGCGTTCCTCGAGTGCACAAGCAAACTCTTCCATCAACTTGTCACGATGAAAGTTCGAGCGTACACAGGACCTTCCCCTCGTCCCGAGGAGCCGCATACGCTCGGGATCTCCAAGCAGTTTTGCTAGTGCGGAGCTGATGGCCCGGGGATCTTCTGGCGCGACCGTTACGGCACAACCTATCTGGCGCAAGAGTTCGGCGGCGGCTCCTTTGCCCGCGTAGACTATTGGTTTGCCCGCTGCCATGTACTCGAACAACTTGATGGGAATCATCGTGGCATCGATCGTCGGGCTGCTCCTGACATGGGCGATCAAGACGTCGCTTCGCCGATAAAGCTCGAGCAGCTTTTGCCTGTCCAGGTACCCACTGAACGAAACGTTGTTTACGGCGAGCTGCCCGGCCTTCTTCTTTAGCAGGGGAAGCTCTGGGCCATCGCCAGCCACCACGAAATCTACATGGGGCAGCTCGCTGGCAGCTTCAACAAGAACCCCGAGAGCTTGGTTGTAGCCGATAACGCCCGCATAGGCCACCACGGGCCGCCGATTTTTCACCCTCCCGGCCGTACTTTGCACGATAACATCCAGCAGATCGGTAGATATTCCGTTGGGCACCGTGACTACCTTGCCGTCCTCTACCCCGCCCTCGACAAGCACCCTGGTTATCCCATGAGAAGCACCAACGACCAGGTCTGCCCGACGTAGGGCGTAGAACATGTAGGCTTCTAGCATGCGCGTGGCAAGCGTCATCAATCGCGAAGATTTTGCAACATCTTCTGCATAGCCCCATGTAATGTCCCGAACGTCCCAGACCAACCTGGCGTTTCTGACTCTGGCCACTGCCAGAGCCACAGGACCCAAGAACAGGCTCGGCGAGGAAGTCACCAGAATATCCATGGGTTCGGGCAACGCTCGTAGTGCCAGACGGAGAGCCATCAGCTGCTCGCGTAGAGTCCTCAAGAGCAAGAGTCCCTTGTGAGGGTAGAAGTTGAACGTTCGCTTCACTGCGTAAGGGTACTCAGCATCGTGAGCCACCACGGAGACTCCCTCATACTCCTGCGGAGAGGGGTAGCTCGGCTTCAGGGCGACTACGAGAACCCCATAGTATTTGCTCAACACGTCTGCCATAGGTCCGATGCGGTTGGCGCCCGCACCGGTCTCCGGTGGGAAGAACTGGGTCAATATCAGGAGCCTCTTCTTCATCGTATGATCAGGCGGTCCTCCCGCTCATCTCAAAGCGTTTGGCCAATTTTGCCGCCACCTTCTCTATGGCAAAATCCTCTTCCACCCGCCTGCGTCCCGCCTCCACCAGGCGCTTCCTCAGCCCAGGGTCTTTGATCAATCGTTCGATGGCGTCGGCCAGGGCTACGGGATCTCTGGCCGGCACCAGCAACGCCTCGTCCACACCTTCGAACACTTCCGGGATTCCACCCGTGGTCGTGGAGACGACCGGGACCCGACAACTCATGGCCTCGATGATCGCAACCGGAATGCCTTCTTTTTCGCCCGAGTCGGTCACGATGCTCGGCAGAACGAGCATGCTCCAATCCATCATGCGCAATCTCTGCAGCAACTCATCGTGCGGCACCACCCCCAGAAAACTCACCCCGTCCTGTATCCCCAATCTCGCCGCCTCGTCCTCGAGTTCCTTGCGCAAAGGGCCGTCACCCGCCAGATCCACGTGCACGCGCACGCCGCGATCCCTCAGTAGCCGCGTAGCTTTCAAGAGATAGCCATGCCCCTTTACTTCCAACATGTTGGCCGGAACCACCACACGTGGCACCGTTCCATCGTCGCGCTGAGGCCACCCGTCCTTGGCGGCAGGCAACGCCACGCCCATGTGGATCACGGAGGGTACCGGCGTTTCGGGACTCGCTCGGGCGACTATCTCTCGTGCTCCCCGCCGGTTGATGGCTCGAACGAAGCAAGCACTCTTGGCTTTGATGTCCAAGAGGTTATTCTGTGCTATATCGAAGCGGTGGGCGGTAATGCTCCATGGCCGTCCGGAGACCTTACCGGCGACGAGTGCCAAGGTGGCTGGTACCGTGAGCCAATGAGCGTGGATGTGGTCGGCCTCCCAACGTCGAGCAAGGTCCGCCAGCCATAATCCCTTCAGGTACACTGCTAGATTTCGCACTAGCACACCGGCACTGCGACTTTCGAACAGGCTTCTCAATACCTCAGATGCTTTGGTAGGGTTCCGGGCGAATTGTCTTACGGCTACCCTTACGATGCCAACGGAGAGCAGCGGCCTGGAGACTACACAGCTCATCAACGGTTCGACATCCCCGTGCAACACCTTTCCCCTCGGGAACGTGGGCACGACGAGGATGTCGTGTCCGCGCCTTGTCAGCTCCCGCAGTTCTGGTATGACAAAGGCTTCCTTCTTGCCGTGCGGCAGACTCGAGGTAACGTAGATTATCCTCACGACTTTACGGGTGGGTGGCGCGGCATCTCTGACGAGCGCTCCCCAGTAGAGTGCTTGCCGTAGGGCCTGCTCATCGCTGGATCAGGCCTTTGCGATGGTTGTTCTGTATAGATCCTCATACGTCTTCGTCATCGTCCTCAGGTCGAAGTGTTCGAGGGCTCTTCTGGCTGAAGCCCTTCCCATAGATGTTCTAGCTGCGGAGTTCTCCACCATGTACTTCATGGCCTTGGCCAACGCCTCTGTATCTCGCCGCGGCACAAGTAGCCCGCAGTTGCCATCCTCGACCAACTCTGGCACTCCGCCCACGGCGGTACATATCACCGGTTTGCCTGCGGCCATCGCTTCCATAACCGACAGCGGATTGCCTTCCCAATCGGAGCTAAGTACGAAGACTTCGGCCGCATTTAGTATATCCGGAACGTCGAAACGCATCCCCAGGAGATGTGCCCTCTCCCGCAAGCCCAAGGCGTCGATCTGCCTTTCGAGATGGGGCCTCAAAACCCCTCTTCCCACAAGAAGTAGGTGCGCTTGGGGTTCCGAGGCTAAGACTCGAGCAAACGCCTCTAAGAGGAGCACAGGGTTTTTGACCGGTCTTAATCCAGCAACGCAAACAAAGAGTACGTCCGCGGGAGCGAACCCCTCTGCCCTTCGCCATGTCTCACGATCGATCAGTCGCCGACGAAAGGTATCTACCGGTATACCGTTCGGAATCAGCGGAAAACCATCGACTCCGTAAATGCGACGAAGACCTTCGGCTACTTCTTTTGCAATCGCGACCGGAATCACGCCCCGTCTGAAAGCTATTCGTTGTACTAAGCGTCCGGCCCAATCAACTTCTCTTTCAGCGAGGCTGTGAACTGTGTGAATTATAGCCGGTCTTGGGTGCCACATAATGTACGGAAGTACATAGCGCAGAACGCGCATATGCGTGTGCACCACGTGAGGTCGAAACCGTTTTATGGCGAGAGCAACCCGTATAAACATTCGTGGGTCCAAACCCCGGCGCTTACCCAGATACCAGACGGGAATGTTGTTATGAGCGAGGATATCGTCTAGGTCCGAGCCGACCGAGTCAAACAAACTGATTGCCCCGACGTCGAACTGCTCCCGATTCAAGGTTCGCATCAAGTTAGTGGCCATCCGCTCTGCACCACCGAGGCCTAAACCTGGAACCACATGCAGAACTCGGATCAACGGCGATTCTCCTGCCTACCTACTAATGGCACGTGTTGCGCTGATGGCTGTAGGTGGAGTGAAAGCACCGAACCTAACAGGACCCACCCTATCTTCTCATCCTCCCACGTCAGCGCCATACCCGCGATCGTGAACGCGACGAGGCCAAGAAATACCCCTGTTCCTAAAGTCGATCTCTGGGTGATCAGAAATAGCGATCTGAACGCGAAGAATAGGATTCCCAAGAACAGGGCAAGCCCAATAAGGCCCAGCTCGCTCGCAACAGAAAGCAATACGTTGTGAGCTACGCCTCCCTGCTCCCCCTGGGCAGAAAGCCGCATAACATATTGCGAGTAATCGACGGCGGCATACGGGAAATTTCCTGTGCCGACGCCCAGGAACGGGTGAGAAATAACAACTTTAAGTGCTCCGCGCCAGATGTCCCATCGTCCTGACCAGGTCTCTTGATTGCTGTACTGGAGCAGTGTCATATACCGTTCCCACACGTTCTCGCCGACCCAGGGGATCGCCAAAATAATTGCCGCAAGAGCGAGCGTCCCCAAGCCATACATGAGCAGAGTCCTGCCGCCCAGCCTGATCGAGGACCGTGGGATGAGTACGGCCAGAATCGGCGCTGCTACGAGCGTGATGAGTCCGGTCCGGGAGAGGCTGGCGAAGATGCCAAAGAACAGGATCGGGGCAAGTATGTACGTCAGTATTTTGTTGCGCCGCAGGCCAAAGTAGGTAACGAGAAACACTATCACCAGAAGACAAGCGTATTCGTTCGGATCTATAGCTTCCCCGCTAAACCTACCTCCCGTATCCATTGCTTCGCCCTGGGATGATAAGAGGGCCGCAGGTATAGAGATTACCGCACTCAGTGCCGTAGTCAGCCACATGAGTTCCAGGTACCTTTCCTCGAGCATTCCAACGATCACCATCAGCGAGAACACCCCGGTGAAGGTGATCATCTTGGCCAGGGCCGCTTCTTGCTGAGAAGCCCAAGTCACGGAAGCAAAGACCCAGCATAGAAAAACAAGCGCCGTTAACGTCAGTGGCCGTTGCCACAGCCTTAGAAACCTTTCGAGTAACCTCTGGTCCCTCAATAGGCTCAATGCAAGGGAGAAGAGCGTAAGTAACGCTATGGCTTTGATCCCGCTTGCCACAGGTCCCAAGTTTATTATGCCTTCGTAAGGCAGTAAGGCAGGCAGCATCACGGCACCGACCTGCCATTTCAACAAGATTACCACCACGCCAACAGCGACCAGGAAAGCACCGGCCACCATGTAGGAGCCGCTATCGCCAAGAATCCTCGGCGCGTAGGCTATCGTAGCGCCCATACCTATCGCGAGAAGCAGGGTGCCGCCGAATAGGAGCACATATCTGGTACCGAGTTTACATGCGAGCGTCGCCACTACTAACCTCGTAGTAGATTCCACGTTCCCACTGCAGAACTCGATGCAAAGGGATGGTCGCTCGCCGATTCACCTTGCGATCCTCAATAGATTAGATATGTTGCTGAAGCCCACGTGAATCCACATGCCCGTTTTCTGCTTGGTCACAACCACCCAGAGCCCGTTGGTAAGCACAGCACCAACCAGGCGAACAACCGCAATACCGGTTACGCCGTAAGGTCCCGCAACAGCGACCATCGCAATGACCATTGCGAGACCGCTGGCGATAGTTATTGACATATACGTCTTCTGATGCCCGGTCATCGTCAGCGTAAATCCGCCGCTGCCAGCCCAAAGACCCGACAAAAACCCGACGCTGAGCAAGGCTAATGCCGTTGCGCCCGCGCGATAATAGTCACCATAGACCAGCCCGAGTATCGGGCTCGCAAAAACTATGCATGCTACTGAGGCCAGAGCGCCAGGGATGCCAGTGACCGCAGCCAAGCCCCGGATAGTACGTTCCAGGTCTTCTCTGTGTCCCTGAGAATACATCTGGGCGATCAATGGCGGAAGAACAGCGTAGCTGACTATCAGTGGCATCGTCACCATGGACCCCAGGCGGACCGCCGCCCCGTAGACGGCGACGTCTGCTTCTCCGCGAAAGATTCCCAGCACCCAGATATCCGCATTTCGAATAACGAACATAGCAATACTGGCGATCAGTAGCGGCCAGGCTATGGAAAACACTTCCTTGAGAACTTCTTCGGAGTCCGTTTTCTGGCTCTTGTCGGAGGGTTGCATCCGTAGCTTCGCAATCTTGCGATAGACCAGCCAGCCACCCAATACATTGCCAACAGCGCCCGAACAGATAGCGAGAAGTAAAACGGTAGCGAGATCCGCCTGGCCGTTGATCAACCACACAAAGAAAAAGGAAGAGACTATCAAAGTCATCGTTATCAGACCGCTGACCGTGCCCGTTGTTTGGCCACCTAGGAGGGTAGACAGGCGGATGTCATGGAAACCCCGAAAGATCTCGCTCCAGAGCCCCTGTAGAGTCTCAACCACGATCCATCCCGCTACGAGGCCGCTGACGGCGGCAAGAGCGGGCGCGTTGAAAATGCGCTCTGCCACTACATTACCCAAGAGCAAGTACGTAAAGCCCACACCAAGGGCTCCGAGCGTACCGACAACAAGGACGACACCTACCACACGTCGGACTCGTCCGACGCGGTCTGCGCCCATACCTTCGGCTATTAGACGCACGACGGCCCCTCCGATTCCGAGTGTGCCTAACGTCGTGCAAAAGAAGACGATGCTATATCCCAGAAAATATGCGCCCAGTTGTTGCGGGGTAAGCAACCGCGCCAACAAGACATTGGACGCGATCCCGATGAAGGCTATCAGTATCTTGCCTCCAAGGGCCCAGACTCCGCCGGATAACAGCCTACGCCTCGCCAGCTCCAACGGCGTAGCCTTCAAGTCCTGCCGAGCAGTATCCATCCTAACCGTTCTCGAAACGGTACACGTACTGCTCGATGTGGTCTTCCCTACCGTTGTATAGCGTAGACATTGGAGTAACGATCGTTCTTGGCCCTGTCGAATTTGTTCATCACCGTACCCAAAACAGGAGCTCCAACAGCTTCCAGGCTGCGCATGGCCCCACGCAGAGATCTCTTGCTGGTCCCTTGCGAGTCTACGACGAGCAAGACTGCATCTGCTCGAGCAGCGATGATCATAGGGTCGGAGACTGACCCCGTCGGGGGGGAATCTATCAGCACGTAGTCGAACAACTGGCGCACGTGGGTGATGAGTTCTGCGAAACGGTAGGAGCCCAAGAGTTCCGCCGGGTTGGGTGGTATCGGGCCTGCAGAGACTACTCTGAGCCCCGGAAAGGGCTCCCTCCATACCTCCGAGATGTCGTACTCGCCGGATAAGACGTTGACCACCCCGTTTGAATTGCGTACCCCGAAGATCCTGTGCAAGCTGGGTTCGCGCAGGTCGCCCTCTAGCACGAGAGTCTCTTTGCCCGCCTGGGCCAGCACTACTCCCAGGTTCGAGCAGGTGATGCTCTTGCCGTCCATCGCACCGGGACTGGTTGTCAGGATCACCTTCGGTGGCGCGTCAACCTCCGCGTACAGTAGGCTGGTGCGCAGAATCCGGTAGGCCTCGGAGGCCAAGCCGGCGGGATCATGAAGTGTCACCAAGCTACCAGAGAGATCACCACCTCTGTATTCTCCTTGTGTCTGCTTTCGGAGTCGGAAGCGGGCCACTTACTGCCTTCCTTTCTTCTTGCCAGTCAAGGTCTCAAATCTAGGAATAACACCGAAAGTAGGCACGCCGGAGACCTGCTCCACCTCCTCCGGTGAATTCCAGCTATCATCGAAGTATTCGAGCAAGAAAACCAATCCTACGCCAAGGAAGACACCGAGCACCAAGGCCAGCATGACGTTGCGCACCGGCTTGGGGCTTGCGGGTGTATCGGGTAACGTTGCTGGCTCCCATACCGTAGCGGTTACGGCGTTGAGGCCCGGGCTGACCTCGGAGATCTTCTTAGAGAACACCCGCCCGACGGCGTTAGCGACCGATTGAGCCCTCTCTGGATTAGAGTCCTCGTAAGAAATGTCGATCAACATAGTCCCGGGCTCGGTCTGTGCGTCCAGGTTCTCGAGCAGCCCATTAGCACTCCCTTTCGGCAGATTAAGCTCCTCGACGACCGCCTGGGCCACGGGCAAGGTCGTCACTGCCTTGGCCATGGTCGGTGTGAATTGCTGAAGACCCGCGACATTCCCCGCGAAGCTCTGATCACCCCTGATCTTTTGGCCGACCAGGATCTTGATGGAAGCCTCATACGTCGGCTTCTGGACCAGACTGAACCCGAGCGTCGACCCCGCAAGCACCAGCGCAACGAGAACGATCGTCCATGCGCGTCGTAGGAGGACCTGTATCATTCCTAACGGGGAGAGCGTGCTCGTTCTCGTGGGTGGTGTATCTTCAGGCATCATACCTGAGCGCTTCCATCCTGGTGTCGAGTTCAAAACCTCAGCCATTTTAACTCCTTTCGCCAGAGACACCCCGGGATCTAGGCCTTGGAGAAGGTGGTCGACCACCTTCTCCGGGGCGATACTTGTCCCCGAAGTCGTCGCAGCCGAACGGAGCATAGGAAGACCACGCGGATGTATTCTCCTGCTGTACTGTCATGGGGATATGGTGGCTCATGGAGGGAGAAGGCACATGGGCCACATGACACATTCTTGTGAAGCCGGGCCTACAAAGACATGCCACCCGGCAGATGAAAGACCGCTTCCCTTCGGCTACATTGGTAGGTATGCCATTCGCCTTGTATGCGGTGCTGAGATCGGCCGTGGTCGTGGTTCGGGTCGCGGCCCTGGCCCGGGGCAGTCCGCGACTGCTCTGGCTCTCCGCGCATCCATAGAGAAAGGAGGTGCCCAAGCGAGAAGGTTCTTGGAGATGTTCAATACGCCTGTCGCCGTGCTCGTGGTACTGGCAGTCGTCGTGGCGATCAACGCCTACCTCTTCTTCGGCCACTACTTGCCCGGTCTCAGCCCCCCCAACTCAACCCCTGCACCGAGGACCGAGCGCACGAATTCTCCCGAGACGACCGCCGTCGAGAGGACCGCGCCCGAAACGACCGAGGAGCGGGTCAGGCCAACAACTACCCCTGCGCCGAAGACCACGGCGACTGCGACTGCGACGGCCTCTCCCTGATCTTCCGAAACACAAAATACAAACGAGGGCCGGGGAGTGGCGCCCCGGCCCCAAAACCCTGCTGCAGGTCTAGCCGTACACGTCGTGGCAAGCGCTGGTCGCGCCGACTTGGCCCAACGTATCATAGAGTGGGTCCGCCCTTAGCTCCTGGTAGGAGACAAAGCCCTTGGCGTTGGGCTGCACCCCGTCGTTCTGGTCGTAGTATGTGTTTGCGTTAGAAGCCCACACACAGTTGTCGTGTACGATGTTACCGGTGGCGGGTGCTACCGTAGTGGTCCCCCAATATTCCTCTACATTCCACCTAGCTTGCGAGTTGCTGATGACGTTGTTGCGCACCACATTGTCTGAGGAAACCTGAGTGCCGTCGCCGCTGAACTGGAGCCCAGTTCCGTTTCTATCTATGACGTTGGAGTCCACCAGGGTTCCGTCGGCGTTGGGTCCGAGCTTCACTCCCCTGTCGGAATTGTTACGTATGGTGTTGTTCTGCACGACGGCGCCGTCTGTTGAGCCGAGGTAGATGCCGTGGTCGTAATTGCTCCTAGGAAGGCGTCCGCAGTCGTGAATGAGGTTATCCTCGAAGCGCAGTCCCGTTACTCTAGTGCCACCCGAACCCGCGTTGTTACAGATGCCTGCAAGAGTTGCTTCTGAGCCGGGACGCCTGTTGGATATGTCGTTGCCGATGAGGTGAGTGTAATCGCCGTTGATCGTGGGAGACGGCAGTATCGTGCATGTACCACCGGGGGCGCAGGCTGGACCATAGGAGCCGTCCATCCGCAGGTCTTGTAACGTTATGTAGTCGGCCGTGGAGCCGATCACCACTCGGGCGTTTATCCTCGCCTGTGAGAGCTCGTAGGGGGCGGTCCTCAGCACTACCCGCGCCGAGGCGTTCCCGCCCGCCGAGATATTGACCTCTTTGTCCGCCTCGGTGTATGTGCCAGCCTCGAGACAGCCGGTCTGTCCCGGCGTGAGACTGTTCGCCAGCCGCTGAGCTCTGAGATAGGGCGCTGATTGCGTGCCGCTGTTACTGTCTGAGCCCGTCGGCGAAGCCCACTTGTCGCAGGGGTCTAGGGGGGTGGTTCCGCCTGTGGTGGTTCCATCTGTTGCAACGAGCGCGACCGTATCCACCAGCATCGCGTCCTTGTTCTCAAGGCTCAGTCCCGCGACGCTGATAGAGTGGGTGCCCGCCGGTATCGTGGCGCTGAAAGTATAGCCTTCGTAGGTGCGCGATCTTAGCTGCTGGGTGCCCTTCTCTACACCGTCGACGAGCACACGAAGCTGCTGTGTATTGCCGGTCGAGTAATCGGAGTTACGCGCCCTCACCACGACCTTGGTGGAATCCAGGCTAGTGACGATCCGCTTGGTGGCCGTGCCATCGTCCTCGAAGCGCAGCGCTTTGGCGCCCGAGGCACCATCAGAGGAAACGACATTAGCGAAGGAGCCGTAGCTCATGGATTCCGCTTCGAAGCGTGCGGCGTCGGTCGCCAGCGCGGCTCGGCACAAGAGCACTCCAGCCACAAGCGCGATGGCCAACGCTGCTCCTCGCAACCCCAACAAGAAAGGGCGCGATGGTCCTGAAGAATATGCCGTTCGGCAGATGCGCGAAAACGGCGTAGGGTAGATAGTGGATAATAGCTTCACAGATGCCCCCTCCGAGAGTGTGTCTGTGGGCCGGCCTCGGGGAGTGGCACCTCCGCCGGGGCCGCTTTACGTTCTTGGCTTCCCTTAGGACTGCGCTGTTACGTCACCATCTCGCACTCCCTCCCCCTAGAGACTACACGGGATGCGACGTCCTAACTCGCTACAGGATGCCGCTCCCCTAACGCGCTAAGCATCGAAGATGAAGGACCCTGACACATCTGCCAGGTGGACAACTTTCCATATGCCAGGTGGCTAATTTTTCTGTGCTCATCCGGAGTTGGTAACCTGTGCAGAGAAGCTTAGAAGGTTCGAAGCTAAGGGCTTGCGTCCCCCAGGACGCCCCTGCAGGGACTGCCCTCGTGCAGCCGGAAGTCTTTGGCCGTGCGATTCACGTACCCCGGATCGGCGGTCAGATTATTGTAAGCATCGAAACCTTCCTCTTCGGGCTGGATGCCCCCATTCTGGTTGTAGTAATCGTCAGGATTCGTGGCCCACAGGCAGTTGTTCTCCACCAGGTTGTTGTTGCCGACCGGATCCTCCCAGTGCGACTCGACGAGCCAGCGGGTTTCGGAGTTGGAGATCATGTTGTTCTCGATGGTCGTGTCGCTCGACGCATCGTACTCAGCGCCGGAAAGCATCACTCCTTCACCATTGCCGTCTATCGTGTTGTTCTCGACCAGCGTGCCGTCGGCATCAGGATAGAGCTGGATGCCCCTGTCGGCGTTGTCGTAAATGAGGTTGCCGACGATCCTGGTACCCCTCGCGTCGCTGACATAGATACCATGGTCGTGGTTCGTGGTCGGTAGCCGTCCACAGTCGTGGATGCGATTGCCCTCTATGAGGGTATCTGTAGCAGTGAAGCCCGAGCTGCCGACGTTGATGCAGATGCCTGCGAGGGTTGCCTCCGAGCCGGCACGCCTGTTGGAGATATCGTTTCCAACGATGTGGACGTGATCGCCGTTTATCGTGGGTGAAGGCAATACGGTGCACGTCGCATCGCTGCTCGTGCACGCCGGACCATGGGAGCCATCCAGGATCAGGCCATGCACCGTGACGTAGTCAGCCGCTTCGGTGATGTAGACCCTTCCCTGGAAGGTGGCCCGCTCGTTCGGTGCGCTGCTGATGACCACGTGCTGCCCGGGAGCTCCGCCGCTCGAGATGGTGAGCGTGTTTCCTTCTTCTGTATACGTCCCGGAACGCAGGCAGCCGGTCTGGCCGGGCTCGAGGGAGTCGGCGAGTCGCTGGGCGGTGCGGAAGGGCGCGGAGCCGGTTCCGTCTGCACTATCCGAGCCACCTGGCGAAGCGTACTTGTCGCAAACGATCTTGGTGAGGGGATCTCGAGAAGGGATTTCACCGTCCTGTTCGTTGACCAGGCCTACGATGGCTACCGAGGCTACGAACAAGCCGAGGGTAAAGATCACGAGAATCTGCCAGACTGTGATTGGCGCAGATTTCACGGAGAGGTCAACATGAACAGGTTCCGTCTTCTTCGGCTCGATGTTCACAGAGCTTATTATGCTGCCTGGCACCGCCGACGAACCGCACCAGGATCGAGGGCTTTGATCCGCGCTTTGGGTGCAGCCTAACGGCCTCTAGCCTTATCCCAGGCCCAAGCGAGGGGCCTTAACCTTCTTAGGGTACGCTTTATCGGGGCTACCTTGAGCTTCATCTCGAATCTGGGGATGGAGTCCTTATCTCCAATATAAAATCGGGGCAGGTCGTAGATGCTGTATTCTATGCTCCTCACAGCACAGCCATAGGAGTACCCGGCCCCACGCACAGCCCGAATAGCTGCGCCATCCAGATCTCCGTACGGGTAACAGAAACCCTCCACCGGTGCGCCAAGTATGTCGCTGAGTACTCGTCGGCTATCACTCACTTCGTGAACCAGCACTTCTGGGTCCAGACCGGAGAGTCTTGGGTGAGTCATGGTGTGCGAACCTACTTCCATTCCCCGCTCCGCCACCTCACAGACACCGCTGGCCTGAAGAAGTTGCCGTCGTGTTCTCCGTCCTCGGTGTTCCCAGTCGTTCTCCTTTCCTAGCATGCCAGCGAGCACGAACACCGTGGCGGTAAAGCCCAGCTTCTCTAACGTCGGCACGGCAGCACTCAGGAAATCTTCGTATCCATCGTCGAAGGTCAACCCTACAAGGCCCCTGGTATTCCCTTCACTCATCGCCAGGTAAAGCTCCCGCATAGAGACCCCTCGCAAGTTGCGTCGCTTGAGGTAGCGCATCTGCTGCTCGAACAGCTCTGGGGTTGTGCAAAGCGCATCGTAATCGAACTCGGGGTGGCTTATAGAATGATACATTAGTATCCGAGGTAGACGAGCCATGTTCTTCATGTGTAACAGTTTAGGACAACCCCTCATCGGATACATCGACCATTCGGCACAATTTCTTCGGCCAGAGTTCAAATCCCGACGTTTCTGTAATCCCTTCTAGAGTCGGAATACACCTCTAGCTCTCCACGAGTCACCGACCTCAAGTGAGACTCCCTGTTGGGAGTCCCTCGCTCTCTGCGAGCCGGGGGGTACTGGGCTTATCGGGTTGGGATTGAGTGATTCTTGAGTCTTGTGATGAGGCTGATCAGTGCGACGAATCGCGCGATTTGGTATCCTGCAAATAGGGCCTAGCAAGCTAGGAGAGTCTTGAATACCAGCGTCGACATCCAAGATAAGATAGAGACTATTGCGCCCGAGTGGGAGCGGTTCGCGCAGAGGGTATCAGCCCCTCCATTTCTTTGGGCCGGGTGGATCGACGCCTGGTGGCAAGCCTTCGGGAAGGGCAGGCTCCAGATTCTTGCGACGTTCGAGGACGGTCACCTTACGGGTGTACTCCCGTTATTCAGGACGCCCATCGGTCTGAGTTCAACCACCAACTACCATTCCCCCCAGTTTGGTTTCCTGACGTCCAATGAGAGAGCCACAGAGCATTTGGCGGCCACACTCTTCGCGCAACGGGCACAGCGGATCGACCTGTCTTACCTCCCTTCCACGGATCACAGCGTAGCAGTGACGGGTGAGACTGCCAGAGCCGCGGGCTATCGGGTGCTCACGGAAACCAAGGAGATTGTGCCCCCCGTTGATAGCCGGGGTACTTGGGAAGATTACGAAAACCGGCTACGCAGAAAATTCCGGAGCGAGCTTCGTCGCCGTCGGCGCCGTCTCGAAGAGCAAGGAGAGCTTAACCTCGAAGTTCATGACGGCACCGATAGGTTGAGCCAGTTGCTTGACGAGGGATTCCGTATCGAAGGGTCGGGGTGGAAAGAAGCCCAAGGCTCCAGCATCATCTCGCACCCGTCGACCCACGGGTTCTATACGCAGGTCGCTCGGTGGGCCGCCGCGCGCGGCTGGCTCCGCCTGGCTTTCTTGCGGCTGAACGGCCGGGCGCTCGCCTTCGACTTCTGCCTCGAGTACAACGGGACCCATTACCTCCTGAAGACGGGTTACGATTCAGCATACAGCACATTCGGACCGGGCATGATCCACCGGTATCTTATGCTTTCCCGAGCCTTCTCCACGGACATCTCCACCTACGACTTCGTGGGTCGGTTCCAAGCTTGGAAGCAGGAGTGGACCAGCGGTAACAAGGAACAGGTATCTTTACACATGTTCGCCCCAACGGTCCTGGGTGGTCTCAATCGGGCCGGTTTCGTCCACGGCCTTCCGGCCGCGCGAAGGGTAAAGGGCAAGGCTTACTCTATCTTCGGGGAACGCGGCGGTCGTCTGGTAGAGCGCGTATCTGAAACGGTTCGGAGACAGCGGTGGTGACTAACTCGCGCCTTAGCGTCGGACCGCCTTTGCCACTCCGCGTCTACACCCGCCGGCCAACCCGGAAGCTTCCGTTCCCGCTAGAGGAACCTCGGTGCTATATCTTCTCCCGTGCCCGACACGGGCTGTTTGTGGGTGTCAAGGCTTTAGGGCTAGGTCCGGGAGCCGAGGTTCTTGTACCGGCGTACCATCACGGCTCTGAAGTCGAGGCTCTTGTACAGGCCGGAATCACGTGCCGGTTCTACGATCTCGGCGAGTCGTCTCTGGAACCAGACGAACAAGCACTTGAGGCGCTTCTCAATCCCAGGGTTTGCGCCCTCTACCTGACGCACTTTCTCGGCCTTCCTCAGGACGCCGCTCGCTGGCGCGACTGGTGCGACGAGCGGGGTTTGATGCTGATCGAGGACGCAGCGCAAGCATGGTTGAGCTCGCGAGATGGGGTCCCAGTAGGCTCTCACGGCGAACTATCGATCTTCTGTCTCTATAAGACTTTCGGCCTGCCCGACGGTGGTGCGGTACTGAGTAGCGTTCCACTGCAGCAACCAGCGCGCAAGGTCGGACCAGCGGTAGGCCGCGTCGTCCGCAAGCATGGACAACGGTGGAGATGGTTCGCGGAGGCTCACCGCCGACTCAGACCTACGCGGGACTATGATCCCAATTATGATCCCGAGCAGGACTTTGCATTGGGCACTCCCGAGCTGGCCTCGCCGACTACCACCCGCTTGCTCCTGGCCAGGGTAGCTTCCCAACGGGCCCAAACCATACGTGAATCCAATTACAAGTTCTTGCTAGAGCGCCTCGAGCGATTTGTGCCGGAGCCATTCAGGTTTCTTCATGAGGGCGCCTCCCCTTTCGGTTTTCCGATCCGCTCGGAGCGGAAAGAGGAAGCTATTGTCCAGCTAGACGAGCACGGTGTCGAAGCTACAAGTTTGTGGTCCGTTCCCCACCCGAGCTCGTCTCCGGCTCGCTTTCCCCGATCAACCGTCCTGCGAGAGACTGTGATCAAGCTTCCAGTTCATCAGGAGTTGGAAGTTCGGGACCTAGAGCGTATCGTCCGTGCCGTACTGGCTGTTGCCACCTGAGAACCGTCCTAGAGCATGCGTAATGAAATGTGTCTGAGGTAGCTTGGCGCAGATGCAAGCCATCCACCTTTCCAACTTTCAGAATAGGCGTTCATCGCCCTAAAATGACTCCGACTTACGGATCAGGCTCATTGCAATCTACTCTTGGGGATCGTATGCCTTCAACAGGCCAAGGTGTGCTAGCGACATCAAGACGTCGAACAAGTACATCTTATTCTTTAAGGCGTCGCGACCGTTAACAGTTGCGATGCCGATGAGGAGGATCGCCTGGCCGACAATGGTAGCGAACCAGAACATGCCGCGAAACCGGACAGCGAGGAAGCCGAGCACACCGAATGCAAGATGCGCGACCGCCACCTCCGACCGTACTCTGTCCTCCCCAGCTTCGCCACTACCCTCGGCACCTGCCCTCTTACGGATGACGTGCCGCACGAAGAAGAAGGTCTCCAAGACGCCGAGGTTGAGCGGTAGAGACCAGCTCAGCAAGTTCTCGGCGATTCTACGCTTGGTTGGCGGTTCACTCCTCATGCCAGCCAGCAACTGGGTTACGGAGCCCAGCACGACGATCACCTGGTTAAGGACTGCGAGCCGCCTCATCCACATAAAAACTCCTTTCGACTCCAAGCCTCAGAAGGGTACGCTCCCGCTCAGGCAGGATACCCGAATCTACTCTGAAGAGCGACCAAAAGCAATAGCAACAGATCAGGGCAGTCTGCTAATATGGAGGATGGAGAGGTGGCAGAGCGGCCTAATGCGGCGGCTTCGAAAGTCGTCACGTCGCCACTAATGGCGACATCGGAGGTTCAAATCCTTCCCTCTCCGCTAGTGCGACGGCCCGCATGAATCTTATCTGAGAGGGTGTCTCTTTCGAAGCACGCGCACTGCTTCTATCCGATCTTTCAGTTTGCGAACGGCTTTTGGAAAGGAGGTGTAGCTCATGGCAACGAACGGCGCGAGATCGTCCCAAGCGAACCATGCCCCCTCCTCTATACCGCGCAGCGAGCGCGCCCACTCCATAAGCGTGAGCTTTCCGAGCCGGCCGTAACGCACGGACGTCATCAGGTCGCTCTGTTCCACTATCCACTTGCGGCCTTCGCGGGCAGTCCCAGGCCGTACAGGCTGCCCAGTAAGGTAGAGATAGATTGCTCGCACGACGTCCAACCCGTTCGAGTCCACGAAGAGACGGAACTGTGCTCCGATGCGGGGATTGACGTCCAAGAGCTTGTATTGGCCGTCGCGTCGGTCGTACCTGTACTCCATGTCCACAATACCGCTATAGCCGACTTTCCGCATGAAATCTATCGCCGTCTTTTCGAGCATCTCGTTCTTGAGACAAATGCCTAGCGTGGTCACGCCCCTAAACGGAGGCGACTGTCGGATCTTCTTGCCCGTAAAACCGACGAGGCATTCGGACTCGTTGGTGAAAAACCCTGCGAACACCCAAAAGGAGTCCGGACTACCAGGAATGTATTCCTGCAGCATTGCGTTCGGCTCACCCGGGTTTTCGATCTTCTTGTATTTCTCCCATAGCTCCTCTGGACTGTTGGCTATGGTCACGCTTTCCTGCGCGCGGTGTTCAGGAAGCCAGCCCGCGATGCGCTTCAATGCTACGGGGAAGACTGCGGTCTCGACAAATGCCGCCACTTCATCTCCGGATTTGGGAAATGTCACCTCCGGGGTCGGGATGCCCATCTGCCTACACAACAAGTACATCTCCTTCTTACTGCTAAGCGATCGGGCGAGCCCGGCGGGCTGATTTGGGAAGAGAAAACGTTCCCTCAAAGCCTCTGCTTGATCCGCTAAGAATATTGCGGCCGTATCATCGACAGGTATGAGGATGGACTCGCCTCCGATCTGCCGGCTGTAGTCCAACAGAGACGCTGCCGAGACCTGGGCTGGAGCGCTCTCATTCCAGGAGAAAGTCTCGTGGACATAGCGCGACGAGGCTGCAGGCACTCGTGACTGTCCGTGTACCCAGTAGACTCGGATTCCAAGCCTTCCGGCCGTCCTCGCGACACTCAAGCCACCATGCTGAAGCGACGGCGCGGACTGCAAAATCACGATGGGGACCGAAGTGTTGCTGACCTCTATCAAAGCGGTACCCGGCTATCCTGATCCTCGAACTGGTCATGATACTGTTGGAGCATAATCTCGCTATTCTGGAGCGAGAAAGCATCATCCATGTCGTCTACGTGACCGAGGATGAAGTTCAAGTCGTTCGGGTGACCCGTATTAGTGAGGGAACCGACGCCCTTGATGCCCAGGAAGGCAGCCAATTATGCGCTGCTCCAGCGTTCCACAAGCGTTCCGGTCTGCTCGACCCGCGGCTCGTATCTTTGTATAAATCCTATGGCTGTGCAAGCCATCGGGTTACCATCTCGGCGAGTTCGCCCGCTGGACGACATCCGTCTAACCGGCGAATGCTCTCGATCTCGTCTCGGCGTGCCTCGTAGCCCTCAAGCTGGCGACGGACGGCATACTCGCCAAACGTATCCTCCGGCTTTCGAGCCACGGCTACCTCGCTCGGCACGTCCAAGTAGACGGACAGAAAAGGCTTCGGCAGACCTCGGCGAATCAGTCCGCGGTGCATGCGCAGGTTCACGCCTTCATATACGAAGTCGAGCGTGACCAGTGCATCTAGGAGATGACGATCGTAAAGGACGACACCGCGGCCTCTCAAGTGTTGTTGGCGGATACTAACTAAGAACGATAGGGTCACCAGGGTCGCCCACGTCCAGCCCAGGACACCGCGGCGCGAGGCCAGATCGCCTGAGGGTGTCCCTTTGGCTACCCGCACCATTCCCGGTGCTGAATCCTGGCCGAGGAGTTTCTTAGCGGCACTACCCAGGCCATCCAGCCATCCAATCCCCATGCCAGGACGAGCCCAGACGCGGCTGACCGGTACACCTGCTTGGTCCAGATTTCCGGTCACCAGCTGGGTTAGCGTGGACTTGCCTGAGCCGTCGACTCCACTCACGGCAACGACCAGGCGTGGTCGCAGTGCCGATCGCCAGTTGCGCGGGAGCCCCCGGAACCGGCGCCACGGTAAAGGAGTCGGTGCCCCCAAGGCCGGGCCGTCCCTCCACAGTGCGAGAGCACTACCGCCGAGCCCAGCCTCTACCCGGGCAGCAAGGCGGATCACCGGATCATCGGCCGGCAGGATATAGCCAGTGCGAAGCAACTCTCGAGCCTCCAGGACCTCTCGAACCCGCACCTCGCCGCGCCGTCGGCATCGGTTGACCAACGAAGCGACTGGATCGGGCGGCGGATCGAGATGAAGATCGAGTCCTGCTAGCATCCGCCCATCCTCCATAATGGCCCAGCTTTCCTTACTAGGGATTCCGAGACGATGCAGGAGAGGGTCTAGAGAGATCCATCCGAGGGCTTCCAACCTTGCTGACCCCGGCAAGTCCAGTAGGTGCAGGTCAATGTCTCGCGACCATCCCGAGCCTAATGGAGAGGTGCGAACACCACCAGGGAGCAGAAGGTCCGCGAGCGCGTCCGAAGCGAGAGCTGCTGTGCGTTCACGAGCGGCAGCCTGTTCGGGCTCAGGTATCCCGTTTACGGCTCGAAGCGACCGGGGCACCCGGTCGAGAAGCTGAGCGTCCTCAGTCCTCATCGAGACCATAGCTGTGCCGTCGATTTTTCCCATGCTCGTGCGAGTAGTGGCATCGGGTCGCGTAGCGAGAAAATTGCGTGGGTGGTGGCGTGCCGTGGCACGAGTCCTTGAAGCACACCCAGTCGCTCGCCATCCATGAGCATCTTGGCCAGCACACGGGCGTCCTTGTCCTCCTGGCGAAAGCGCGCGCCGACACGATAGCCGTCGACGTGTGGGCGCTTCCCGAGGAGCAGATCGGTCCAAATCCCCGGCAAGTTGAGCCCCGCGGCAATCGCAAGCGCAATCGAGCCGTAGATGCGCGGATTGAGATCGATCAAATAGTGCTCGCCCTTCGGGCTGCAGATGAACTGTACCTGGAAGACACCACTCCAGCCGAGCTTCCGCAATAAGCGGCCGACTCCCCGCTCGAGTTCTGCATTCTGTGGGATCGAGATCGCATACGAGCTTACCCCCACACGCATCGGCCAGATTCGGAGTGAGCGCTGGTGCAGTGCGCAGACGAGCTCGCCCTCCCAGCTGACTCCCGAGACGCTGCACAGGGATCCAGTGATGTACGGCTGAATGAGCCCTTCCCGGGTATGAAGGTCCTCAAGTGCCTCTTCGGCCTCCTGGCGAGTGGAGACGTAGCGCGGGGCAGAGTAGGCTGAGACTGTTCCGTCCGCGTTCCGGGTTCGGCTGCGCAGTGGCTTCAATATCGCCGGGAAGCCGAACGTATTCACCGCCTCGCTGTCTCCACGTACAACTCTTTTGGTGGGTGGTGTCTGTAGGCCCACGGTGGTTGCGAGCTCGGGGAGCAGATCCTTGTCGGTGGCCCGCTCCACGCTCTCACGGGAAGGTGTGCCGAAAGCGATGCCCGCGAAGTCGGCCTCACGGCCAGCCAACGCGAGCAGATGGGCTTCCACACTCGGGAGCACGGCTGCAGCAGAGAGCTGCGCGGCGGCAGCGGCGAGCTCGCGCACAAATCCTTCGCCATCGCTACTTGGATCAGGCACGGATACGGTTCCGGCCGCCGCACGTGAGCGGGCAACGTACGTCCCCGTTTGGTGAACGGCGAGCCAGGGTGCATATCCGGCGGCGCGTAAGGCGCGCACTGCGGTGAGCACGCCGTAGTTGTCGGTCGCCGCCAAGAGGATAGGGATGTTCTTTGGAGTGGACATCACGTTAGGGCTACCCCTGTACGTTCCTCAGGGCCGGTGGGATCTAGCGTATACTGCAGATCTCGCTGGTCGCCCCGCGGCTTACATGCCACGGTACCGATGCTCTGATAGGTAGGTATCACAAGGGTAATAGAAGTAAGAAACGCGAACAAGTGCTGCACGCCAGAAGCTCTCTACGCAACCCGCTCGCAAAGCTAGACTGGCTCCCGGTCTCGCTCTGGCGAAGCTGGCCGTGCGATTGTTCTTTTACGGATGCTGATTAGCGCTCTCCTATTTAGCTTAACTTTCAGCGTATCTACTCGCATCTAACAGGATTTTATCAAGAGGTGGTGCGCCGGCTGCGGCGCGCCACCTCTCCTATTGTCAGAGTTATGTAAGCACAGCGAAGGCGTCCACGTCCACCCGGGTGCCACTGGAGGAGGTGTTCTTCGTGGCCAATACTCGTACCTCTAGCGTGTGGGTGCCCGAGGTGCCAAAGTCCTTGGTGAATACCATT
>Ga0126307_10000163_pt1 | contig 40995 bp, 46 predicted proteins | sample Plot28_FD_89955 | JGI IMG/M metagenome (GOLD analysis project Ga0126307, IMG submission 89955) | Serpentine soil microbial communities from UC McLaughlin Reserve, CA, USA - Plot28 | ecosystem: Environmental > Terrestrial > Soil > Grasslands | place: USA: UC McLaughlin Reserve, Lake County... | reverse complement strand
GCGATGCACTCGCTCGGCGGCAAGCTCGCCGACGTGGACGGCGTGACCGAGGCCTTCTCCGTCACGGGCGACTACGACTTCGTGGCGATCGTCCGCCTGCGCGAGGCCGAGGAGCTTGCCGAGCTCGTCACGGCGCGACTCTCGCGCATCCGCGGCATCCGGGACACGCACACGATGGTCGCGTTCGAGGTCTTCTCGCAGCACGACCTCGAGGCGATGTTCTCGATCGGCGCGTAGCTCGACCGTGGCCTTTTACGAGGCCGACGGCGAGCGCTTCCGCGCGAGTGAGCTCACGCGTGGTCCGTGGGATCCGCGCTCCCAGCACGCGGGGCCGCCCGCGGCGCTGCTCGGCCGCGCGCTCGAGCGCTGCGAGCCGCGCGCGGGCGCGCGCATCGGCAGGGTAACTCTCGAGATCCTCGGCCCCGTTCCGCTTGGCCCGCTCACGGTCAGAGCCGGCGTGGTGCGGCCGGGTCGCAGCGTAGAGCTGCTCGAGGGCTCGCTGCACGCGCCGGACGGCGAGCTGATGCGGGCGCGGGCGTGGCGGGTGCGCGCCGGCGAGGTCACGCTCGACGGCGCCGACCCGGCGCCACCCGGGCCCGAGGACGGTCGCGAGGCCGACTTCTTCCCCACGGGTCAGGACACGGGCTACCACACCGCGATGGAGTACCGCTTCGTGCGCGGATCGTTCCTCGATCCAGGGCCGGCAACCGTGTGGATGCGCATGCGCGTTCCGCTCGTGGCGGGCGAGCGGCCGAGCGCGCTCGAGCGCGTCCTCGTGGCCGCCGACTCGGGGAACGGCGTGAGCGCCGCGCTCGACTGGCGGCGCTTCATCTTCGTCAACACCGACCTGACCGTGCAGCTCCTGCGCGAGCCCGCGGGCGAATGGGTGGGCCTCGATGCGGTGACGCACGTGGACGGCATCGGAATGACCGACACCGCGCTGTTCGACCCGGACGGCCGGATCGGTCGCGCCACCCAGACGCTGCTCGTCAGGGAACGCTGACCCGCCCGCGCAGCTCGGCGAGGAACGCGCGCACCGCCGGGCGATCGCCGCTCGCCCGCCGTACGGCCGCGAACAGCGTGCGGCGCAGGCCACCGCCGGCGACCAGCCGCAGCGCGAGCCCCGGCGCCTCGGCCGGGAGGCCGAGCGAGGGCACGAGCGCCACCGCCAGCCCGGCGCTTGCGAGGTCGAGAAGCGTGCCGAGATCCGTCACGCGGTGACGGATGTCCGGCTCGAAGCCGGCCGAGCGACACGCGGCCGCCACCATCGTCGCGTAGGCGGTGCCCGCCCACGGGGTGGCCCAGGTCTCGTCGGCGAGATCGTGAAGAGCGACCGCTGTCGCTCCCCGCGCGCCGGGATGATCGCGCGGCAGCGCGAGCACGAGGTCGTCGTCTCCGAGCTCGTGGCGGATGAGGCGGGCCTCGCGCGCACGCGGCGCGTGCGGGTACTCCTCCGCGATCACCACGTCGAGCCGCCCGGCCGCGAGCAGCGGCAGCGCCGCCTCCGCCTCCTGGTCGAGAAGCTCGCAGACAAGGCGTGGATGCTGGTCCCGGAGCGCCCGGAAGGCCGGAACGACGAGCCCGCGCGCGGCCGTCTGGAAAGCAGCCACGCGCAGGCGCCCGCCGAGGCCCGCCTCGTCATCCAGCGCGGCTTCGGCCGCCTCGAGCGCGTCGAGCGCCTCGCGCCCGTGGCGCGCGAGCATGCGGCCGGCGTCCGTCAGCACAACGCCGCGCCCGACCAGCTCGGTGAGGCGCTTTCCGGTCTCGCGCTCGAGCTTCGCCAGTTGCTGAGAGACGGCCGACGGGGTGTAGCCGAGCGCGTCGGCGACGGCGGTGAGGCTGCCGCGCTCCTCGAGCTCGACCAGGAGGCGCAACCTGGCGGCGCTGAGCTTATTTCAGCAATGCTAATCGACAACGGTCGTAAAGAAGAGTCGATCTACGAGGTCGTCGGGACGATGTGCCTGCATGTCGAACTACCTCACATTCGTCGGAGTCGCCGCCGCGACCGTCGCCATGCCAGGTCCGGACATGCTGGTCGTACTGAGAACGGCGCTCACCGGCGGCACGCGCGCCGGCGTCTGGGCCGCGGCGGGCTCGGCCGTCGGGAACACCGTGTGGGGCGCCGCCACCGTGCTCGGCGCGACGGCGCTCCTCGCCGCCTCGCCCGGTGTCTTCACCGCCGTGAAGCTGGCGGGCGCCGCCTATCTCGGCTGGCTCGGCGCGCAGGCGCTCGTGGCGGCCCGCCGCGGCGACGCCGTCTCCGGCATGGGAGCGGAGGGCGCGCGCATGTCAAGGGTCCAGGCGTTCCGCCGCGGCCTTGCGAGCGACCTCGCCAACGTGAAGGTGGGGCTCTTCTGGACGGCGCTCGTTCCCCAGTTCCTGACCGCCGGCGCCGGCGCGCTGCTGCCGGTGGCGATGGTGCTGACGATGGCTGGACTCGTCTTCGGCGGGCTCGTGCTGTTCGCCGCGGTGGCGGACCGGCTGCGCGCGGCGCTCGAGCGCCCGCGGGTATCGCCCGCCGTAAACAGCGGCGTGGGCGCGCTGCTCCTAGGCCTGGCGCTGAAGCTGGCGACCGTGGCGCGCTGACAGGGGCTCGTCGGGCGCGCTCCGTTCGCGCTCGCGTGTGACTCGGACAGGCGAACGGCGCGTCCCGCGCCCGGCGCTGTACGTTCCCGCCATGGCCCTATCGAACGCAGTCCTGATCACAGGTTGCTCCACCGGCATCGGCAGGGCGACCGCGGAGCGGCTCGCGCGCGGCGGCCACGTGGTCTACGCAACCGCCCGCCGGCTCGACGCGGTGGACGACCTCAAGGGCGCCGGCTGCCGCACGCTCGCGCTCGACGTGACGAGCGAGGAGTCGATGCGCGCCGCGGTCGCCGCGGTTGAGGAGGCGGAGGGCGCGGTGGGCGCGCTCGTGAACAACGCCGGCTACAGCCAGAGCGGCGCGGTCGAGACGGTGCCGATCGACGACCTGCGCCGCCAGTTCGAGACGAACGTGTTCGGGCTCGCACGCATGTGCCAGCTCGTGCTGCCCGGTATGCGCCGTCAGGGGTACGGGCGAATCGTGAACGTGTCGTCGATGGGCGGCAAGCTGACCTTCCCGGGCGGCGGCGTCTACCACGCGACGAAGTACGCGGTGGAGGCGCTCTCCGACGCGCTGCGCTTCGAGGTGAAGGGCTTCGGCGTCGACGTCGTCGTGATCGAACCTGGGCTCATCAAGACGCACTTCGCGGAGACGGTGGTCAGCGAGATCCCGGACGACGACGGGCCGTACGGGTCGTTCAACAGCGCCGTCGCGGCAGCGACGGCGGGCGCCTACGAGGGCCCGTTCGGCAAGCTCGGCGGCGGCCCAGAGACGGTTGCGAAGACCATCGAGCGGGCGATCACGGCGCGCCGCCCGAGGACGCGCTACCGCGTCACGGCGTCCGCCCGCCTGTTCCTCGCCCAGCGCCGGCTGCTTCCAGACCGCGCGTGGGACCGCGTGGTGGCGACGTCGTTTCCGCGACCCGCGGGCAACGGGCCCTCATAGACTCAGCCCCCATGGCCTACTTCAGAGACGCGGACGAGGTCTACGCGTACATCGGCCGCCTGTTCGAGGAGCTGGCCGAGGACGACGAGCTCGCGCCGAAGTTCCGGCAGGCGAACACGATCGTGCAGTACCGGTACCGCGACCCCGAGTCGCAGATCACCGTGAAGCTGATCGACGGGGAGGACGGTCAGGTGGACTGTGGCGAGACCGCGCTCGAGCCCGAGGTCGTGATGACGATGGAGGCCGACACGGCACATCGCTTCTGGCTCGGCAAGGTCAACGTGACGGTCGCGCTCGCGCGGGGCCAGATGAAGGCGAGGGGGCCCGTGGCCAAGATCCTCAAGCTCGTGCCACTCGTGAAGCCGGTCTTCCCGCGCTACCGCAGCATCCTCGAGCGGGCCGGACGCGGGGATCTTCTGGAGGCGTCCTGATGGAAGAGGCCGGTTCAGCGCTCGACGCTGCGCCGCTGCGCGGCTTCAAGGACTTCTACCAGTACGCCGCCACGACCCGGGTGATCGCGGGCCGCCACCTGCTCGATTCGACCGGATTCGAGTTCTTGAAGGAGGGCGCCCACCGTGCCTTCATCGTCACCGACGCCGTCGTGCGCGGGACCGGCCTGGTCGACAGGGTGGCCTCAGGCGTGACCGACGGCGGGCTCGAGGTGGCCGGGGTGTTCGACGAGGTGCCGCAGGACTCCTCGACCGACGTGTGCGAGCGCTGCGCCGCCGCCGCCGAGGAGGCCGGCGCCGACTCCTTCCTCGCCGTCGGCGGGGGCTCCGTGATGGACACCGCGAAGGTGGCCGACGCCGTGTTCACCCACGGCGGCAGCGCGCGCGAGCAGGAGGGCTTCCTCCTGATGCCGCGCGAGGACGACGGTATGGGGCGTCCCCTCGACATCGCCCCGCTCGCCTGCATCCCGACCACGGCCGGCACCGGCAGCGAGGTCTCGATGGCGGCGGTGATCAAGGACCCGGAGGCGAAGGTCAAGCTCGAGATCGCCGACTTCCCGCTCTTCCCGAGGCTGGCGATTCTGGACCCGGAGACCACGCTCACGCTCCCGCCGCGCGTGGCGGCCGCGACCGGCATGGACGCGATGACCCACGCAATCGAGGGATACGTCTCCACCGACTGGAGCCCGCACCAGGACGCCCGCTCGCTCCAGGCGCTGCGGATGATCCGCGACAACCTCGAGCGCGCCGTGGAGCGCGGGCACGACGACGAGGAGGCACGCGGCAACATGCTGATCGCCGCCAACCTCGCGATCACGATCGCGCTCGGCTCGGTGCACGCGATGTCGCATCCCGCGGGCGCGCAGTTCGGCGTCCCACACGGCGTGGCGAACGCGATCCACCTGCCGCACGTGGTGCGCCACAACGCCGCCGGCGGCACTGACGTCGCCGACCGCTATCGCGACATCGGCGAGCTGTTCGACGTCACGGAACCGGAGATCGGTGAGGCGCTCGCGGCATACCTCACCGACCTGAGCGCCCGGATCGGGCTACCGACGCGGCTGTCCGCGGTCGGCGTGCCCGAGGACGGCATCGCGGCGCTCGTCGAGGGCGCGATGGGCGACGGCACGACGCTGCTGAACCCGCGCGAGATGGGCGAGGACGACTACACCGCGCTGTACCGCGCGGCCCTCTAGCCGGCTCAGCGCGCCCGAAGCTCCGCCCGGTGCACCGCCACCATCTGCTTCAGTGTCGCACTTGCGGTGTGCTTCGGTCGCCAGCGGAGCAGCCGCTTCGCGCGGTCGGTCTTCATCAGCACGGGCTTCTTCACCGAGTGGATCCACGCCACCGAGTCCGGCATCAGCGGCAGGCGCGTCGCAATCTCGGCCGTCGCCTCGACGAGCGGTCTGGGCACGCGTAGCGAGTACCAGCCGAGCGCGTCGGCGAGGTCCGACATCGTGAGCGTCCCCGCGCCGGCGAGGTTGTACGGACCCGGCTCGCCAAGCCCGCGTACGCCCGCGGAGAACGCGCTCGCCACGTCGTCCTCGTGCACGAGCTGGAAGGGCGTGCCCGGGTCGGGGATCACCGGCTTCAGCACCGGCAGCGAGCCGAGCAGCCGCGCCACGGCGTCGGGCATAGCCTCGCTCAGGCGGAAGAATGGGATCTCCTCGAGCATCATCTGCGCCTCGGGGCCGGCGACGATGCAGGGCCGGAAGGCGTACGCGACGGTGCGGCGCCGGCGCTGGAGCACATCCGCCAGCACGCGCTCGACCTCGGCCTTCTGCTGCGAGTACGGGTGTTCGGGTGAGCCGCGCGCGGGGACCTCCTCGGTGAGCCAGTCCGTGTTGTCGTCGTGGAAGCCGTACGCGGCGACGCTCGACGCGTAGCAGATGCGCTCGGCGCCGGCCTTCGCCGCCTCCTCGAAGACCCGCCGCGAGCCCTCCACGTTCAGGTCCCGAGTGGCGTCGCTCGCGCTCACGATCGCGAACGCAAGGTGCACCACAACGTTGGCGCCCTTCGCGAGCTCGCGCACGCTCGTTGAGTCGGTTACGTCGCCCTGCCGGTACTCGGTCTTTCGCCACCCGCGCGCGCCGGGGTCGAACGGACGCCGGGCCATGCCCACGACGCGGTGAACCGCGCGCGAGCGCTCGAGCGCGTTCACGATCGCGATCCCGAGGTCGCCGGTCGGGCCGGTCACCGCCACCGTGAGCCCGGAGCTGGGCATCGCAGCCGGGGTTCTACCGGATGCGGCGCGGAATGGCGCGGCCCGCGCTCATCCGCTCGCAGCCCGTGACGACGTCCGACACGTCCAGCTCGACTTCGTCGTTCGCGCCGGCTCCGCAGTCCACGCGGTCGCGGAGCCCATCGCGCACGTCCACGTGATCGTCGCCGCCGCCGGTCGCGATGGCGTCGAGGCCCGCGCCGCCCGAGACCGTGTCGGCGAGCTCGCCGGTGCGGATCCGGTCGGAACCGCCTCCACCCTGGACCGTCACCGAGCCGCCGGACGAGGTCACGACGTCGCGCCCGCCGCCGGCCAGCACCGTGGCGGGCCCCTCGGCGCTCACGCGGTCCGATCCCGAGCCGGCGTCCACGAAGTCGTCGCCGAGGCTCGCGTAGATCCGGTCCCGTCCGGCGCCGCCGAACAGCCTGTCGCTGTCTGCCTGGCCGAACAGCGTGTCCCGCCCCTGGCCGCCGAGCACGAGGTCGTCGCCCGCGCCGGCATAAACGACGTCGTCGCCCGTCCCGGCGTCGACGCGGTCGTTACCGGTGCCGCCGAGCACCAGGTCCACGCCGGCCCCGCCGTCGACCTGGTCGTCGTCCGCGCCGGCTTCGAGGTAGTCGCTCGAGCCGGCGCCAGAGATCATGTCCGCGCCGGCCTCGCCGTAGATCTGGTCGGGCTCAGGCGTGCCGAGCAGCCGATCCGCCGCGCCGGTGCCGATCAGCGTCGCGGCTGCGGCGGCACCGGCCGCCGTCGCGAGGACCGCCGCCACAACCGAGAGGATGGGGATGCTGCGTCTCATTGCTCACGCTTGAACAACGGCGAGCCGCGCCGGTTGCGCCTCCTCACACATCGTCATACCCGGGCTCGCCCGGCAGCAGCACGCTGGGCATGCCCTCTCGCGGGACGACCTTCGGCAGAATCGGCTCGACCGGGCGGGCGCGGGCGGCGGCGAGCGTCTCTGCCACCGTCGTCGTCCGCGCGAGCTCCTCGAGGTGCTTGATCGTCGGGAAGACGAGGAAGAGCTCGTCGCGTTCGCGCGCCGCCAGCGCGTCCGCGGGTCGGAGCCAGCGCGCCGCTACGCACTCGCTTCCGTCCACTCGGGCCTCCGCGCCCGCGGGCGCTCCGGCGGCGAAGAAGTAGGTATCGAAGCGGATCTTCACGCCGGTCGGCGTGATCCATCGCGAAAACGGGACGAGCTCGGCGTCCCGGCCGAGCGCAATGCCGGCCTCCTCCTCGAGCTCGCGGACGGCGGCGGCCGCCTCGTCGTAGTCGTCGGTGTGCACCGCACCGCCGGGGAAGACCCAGGCGCCACCCATGAAGCGCTGCTCGGGGTTGCGCTGCACGAGCAGCACCTCCTGGCCGTCCGGTCGGTCTCGCAGGAGGATGAGGGACGCAGCCGGCCGCGCGTCGACAGGGTCCCCGTCGCTCCACTCCTCGCCAGGCGGTGGCCGCTCGAGTCTCACCGGCTCAGCGTATATTCCGCGCCCCATGAGCACGACGACGCAGCAGTGGATCTGCACGTCCTGCGGGTTCATCTACGACCCGGAGGAGGGCGATCCCGACGGTGGCATCCCGCCCGGCACCGCCTTCGACGACATTCCGAGCGACTGGTTCTGCCCGGTCTGCGGCGCGCGCAAGAAGGACTTCGAGCCCTACGAAGGCTGAATCGAAGCGGCGCGCGAGCATCCCGAGGAGTCTGCGTGATCGGCGCGGCCTCCGGAATGTGCAGGTTCTCTGGACGGATTGCCGACCAATCGCTTGCGTCGGCTGGCGTTGTGAGTCAGGCTGTCAAGCGACTCGCCCCTTAACCCCGCCCCCCTGGTCCCCCATGCTTGACAGGCTTCTTAGGCGCCGCCGCGCCACGCTCGCCGATTGCCCGGCGTGCGGCACCGACTTCGTCCACCCCCTCGTGTGGTCGCCGCACGACGACGATCACTGGTGGATGGTGCTGCGCTGCGGCGGCTGCGCCGAGATCAGGGAGCGCGTCGTCCCCGACGCCGAGGCCGACCTTTTCGATCTCGAGCTCGACCGCGCCCAGGAGATGATCCGCGCGAGCGCCAACCGGCTCGGGCGGGAGTCGATGGCCGAGGACGCCAGGGCGTTCGCGGCCGCGCTGCGTCGCGACCTGATCTGCGCGGACGACTTCGCGCGGTAAGGGCTAGGCCGCCAGCCGGCCCGGCTCGGCGGCCGCCGTCGCGGCGTCGATCGCCTCGCCGGTGATCCGAACGAGCCGGCGCAGGTCGGCCTCGGTGATCGCGAGCGGCGGCATCAGCACCACGACGTCGCCGAGCGGGCGGATGATCGCACCGCGCCGGCGCGCCTCGAGCGTGACCCTGTGACCCACACGCGCCTCGAGCGGGAACTTCGCGAGCTCGATGCCGACCATGAAGCCGCGCCGCCGCACCTCCCGCACCGCCGCGCGGGCGGCGACCGGCTCGAGCAGCTCGCCGAGCAGGTCGATCTTCGGCGCAAGCGCCTCGAGCGTCTGCTCCTCGCGAAAGACGTCGAGGCTAGCGAGCGCGGCCGCGCAGGCGAGCGGGTTGCCCGTGTACGTGTGGCCGTGGAAGAACGTCCGGAACTCGTCGAACCTGCCGAGGAAGCCCTCGTAGATGCGCTCCGTGGTGAGCGTGGCCGCGAGGGGCAGGTAGCCGCCCGTGATCCCCTTGGCGAGGCACATGAGGTCCGGGGCGACGCCCTCGTGCTCGCACGCGAACATCCGGCCGGTGCGGCCGAACCCGGTGGCCACCTCGTCGGCGATCAGGAGCACGCCGTGGCGATCGCATAGCGCACGCACCGCGCGCAGGTAACCGTGCGGGTGCATGAGCATCCCGGCCGCCCCCTGCACGAGCGGCTCGAGGATCACGGCCGCCACCTCGCCGGGATGCTCTGAAAGCAGGCGCTCCATGTCGGCGACGTCGCCTGGCTCGGCGCGCAGCGTCTCGAACAGGAGCGGCCGGTAGAGGGAGTGGAAGAGCTCGATCCCGCCTACGGACACCGAGCCGATCGTGTCGCCGTGGTAGGCCATCCGCAAGCAGACGAAGCGGCGCCTGTCCTCGTCTCGCTGGCGCCAGTACTGGTACGCCATCTTCAGAGCGATCTCCGTGGCCGTGGAGCCGGAGTCCGAGTAGAACACCCGCGTGAGCCCGGCAGGCGCGAGCTCGGCCAGCCGGCGGGAGAGCTCGATCGCCGGTCGGTGGGTGAGGCCCAGCATCGTCGAGTGCGCGACCTTTTCGAGCTGAGCGCGAACCGCGGCGTCGATGCGCGGATGGGCGTGGCCGTGCACGTTGCACCACAGCGACGAGACGCCGTCGATGTATGAGCGTCCCTCGGCGTCGACGAGCGTGGTGCCCTCGGCACGCTCGACCACCACCGTGTCCTCCTCGGTCCACCCGCGCTGCTGGGTGAACGGGTGCCACAGGTGCGTGCGGTCGGCGGTCACGAGGTCCATGTCCGCGAAAGTAGCCAGGCGACCGGATGTAGGATGGCGCGCCTATGGGGAACGGACTCCGCGCCGCCGCCCTCGCGGCGGGACTCGCCGGCCTGGCCATCCCGACGAGCGCGGCGGCCCGCGGCGACAAGCCCGACAGACGCTGCGACTTCATCGATCCGCACGTCTGCCTGTACCCGTGGCCAAACGACCTCTTCACGAAGCGCGACCGCTCGACGGCCACGGGCCGCCGGCTCGCACTCCCACGCGCCTCGATGCCGCGCAACAAGGACGGGCGGCCGATCGACGCGACCGACATCAATCGCGGCGACGGCTTCAGCCCCGGCTCGATGATCCTCGTAAAGGTGCCGGGCGTCGAGACGCCGGAGGCCGTGCGGCGGTCGAAGCTGCCGCCGCTCACCAACCTGCGCGCGAGCCTGCGAAGGAACTCGCCGGTGGTGGTGGTGAACGCGCGGACCCGCAAGCGCCATCCGGTCTGGGCGGAGATCGACTCGAACGCCGAGCGGCCGCGCGACCGCTCGCTGATCATTCGCCCCGCGCGGAACTTCGACGAGGGCGAGCGCTACATCGTCGCCCTGCGTGACCTCAAGAACTCGCGCGGCACGGAGATTGCGGCGAGCAGGGGCTTCCGTCTCTACCGCGACCGGCGCCCCACGGCCAACCGCCTCGTCGAGTCGCGCCGGCGTAAGTTCGAGTCGATCTTCCGCACGCTGCGACGCGCGGGCGTCGCCCGTCGCGATCTGTACCTCGCCTGGGATTTCACCGTGGCGAGCTCCGACAGCCTCGCCGGTCGGATGCTCCACATCCGCGATGACGCGTTCCGGCTGCTGGGCGACCGCAACCTGCGGGACCTCGAGGTAGCGGGAAGCTCACCGGAGTTCCGGATCGACAAGGTGACCGACTTCACGCCCTCCCAGGACGATCGCATCGCGCGCACCGTCGATGGGACGCTGACGCTGCCGTGCTACATCACGAACGGCTGCGCGCCGGGCGGAAGCTTTCGGCTCGACCGGCGCGGCAATCCGCGCCGGCTCGGCACGACCACCGCGCCGTTCGTCTGCAACATCCCGCGCTCGGTGCTCGACCCGGCCAGCCCGCCGCAGGCGCGCCTGTCGCTGTACGGCCACGGGCTGCTCGGCCGCGCGACGGAGGTGAACCAAGGTCAGCTGAAGTCGTTCGCGAACGAGCACGACTTCGTCTTCTGCGCCACGCCCTGGGCCGGCTTCGCGGCGGACGACCTGCCGCACATCGTGAGCGTCACCTCCGACTTCTCGCGCTTCAACACGGTTGCGGATCGGATGCAGCAGGGCTTCCTGAACATGTTGATGCTGGGCCGCGCGATGATCCATCCGCAGGGGCTCTCCTCCCATCCCGCCTTCCAGAAGAACGGCCGCGGCGTGATCGACACGCGCCGGCTCTTCTTCGACGGCAACTCGCAGGGCGGCGTCATGGGCGGCGCGCTCGCGGCGGTCGCCCCCGACTTCGAGCGCGCGGCGCTCGGCGTGCCGGGCATGAACTACTCGACGCTGCTCCAGCGGAGCGTCGACTTCGACGCCTACGGCCAGCTGATCTATCCGGCGTATCCGAGGGTGCTCGAGCGCCAGCTCATGTTCGCCGCCATCCAACTGCTCTGGGACCGCGGCGAGGCGGACGGCTATGCGCACCACATGACGCGCGACCCACTGCCGAACACGCCGCGCCACGAGCTGCTGATGCACGTGGCGTTCGGCGACCACCAGGTGTCGGACGTGACCGCCGAGGTGGAGGCGCGCACGATCGGCGCCAGCGGGGTGTTCCCGCCGGTGGGGAGCGGACGCTCGTCCTGGGCTCGCTTCCAGCTGATCCCGCGCATCCCGAGCTTCCCGTACGCCGGCTCCGCGATCGTGATGTGGGACTCGGGCACTCCGGAGGCGCCGCTCACGAACACGCCGAACCGCGCCGGCGAGGACCCGCATGAGTTCCCGCGCCGCCAGGCGGCGGCGCGCCTGCAGAAGTCGGAGTTCCTCCGCATAGACGGCCGGCTCGTGGACGTCTGTGGCGGCGGTGCCTGCCTGGCGCCACCCTCCCCGTAGCTATCTTGCCGCCGTAGCAATGCCGCCTTTGCCCCTCCTCGTCTTCGTGGTGGGGACGGGGTCGCTCGGCGCCGAGATCGCCGCCGTGCGGCTGCTCGCTCCCTACTTCGGCGCGTCCACGGTCGTGTGGGCGAACACGATCGGGGTCGTGCTGGTCGCGCTTTCGATCGGCTACTGGCTGGGAGGCCGACTGGCCGATCGCAACCCGCACATGCGCGGGCTCTGCCTTGTGGCGCTGACCGCGGCCGGACTGCTGGCGCTCGTCCCGTTCGCGGCCGACCCGATGCTGGACGTGGCGGTGGACGCTCTCGACGAGATCTCCGCCGGGGCGTTCCTCGGGTCGCTCATCGGCGTGCTCGTGCTGGTGGCGATCCCGGTGCTGCTGCTCGGTGCGGTGTCGCCGTACGCGATCCGGCTCGCCGTGCAGTCCGTGGAGGAGGCCGGCACCGTGGCCGGGCGCCTGTACGCGCTCTCCACGGCAGGCTCGCTGCTCGGCACGCTCGTCTCCGCCCTCGTCTTCATACCGCTGGTCGGCACGCGCCGCACCTTCCTCATCTTCGCTCTGGCCATCGCGGTCGTCGCGGTGGCGGGCCTGCGGCCGGTGCGCCGCTGGGCGCTCGCGCCGGCCGCGATCGCCGTGCTGATCGCGCTGCCCGTGGGCACGCTGAAGGCCGACACCGAGGGCAGGGGCCGCGTGATCCACGAGGCCGAAACCGAGTACCAGTACGCGCGCGTGATCGAGTACGACGACGGCACCCGAAAGCTCGAGCTGAACGAGGGCCAGGCAACGCACTCGGTCTGCGAGGCGGAGTGCGACGCCGGCCGGGCCGGCCCGCGCGACCCGCGCTCCGTGCTGACGGGCGACGTGTGGGACGGCCACCTCGTACTGCACTTTGCGGGGCGTGACGAGCCGCCGCGGCGGGTGGCGATCCTCGGCAACGCAGCGGGCACGACGTCCCGAGCGTACGAGGAGTTCTTCCCGAACACGCGGGTGGACGGTGTGGAGATCGACGGCGAGCTGTCCGAGATCGGGCGCGAGTACTTCGACATGAACAACCCGCGCCTTCACCTCTACCACGAGGACGCGCGCCCCTACCTGAGGCGGACCGACGCCCGCTACGACGTCATCTCGGTCGACGCCTACCGCCAGCCGTACATCCCCTTCTACCTCACCACGGTCGAGTTCTTCGAGACGGTGCTCGACCAACTATCGCCCGACGGCGTCCTGATCGTCAACGCCGGGCATCCCGAGGGCCAGGACGACCTCGAGAAGGTGCTCACCGCGACCATCGCCGAGGTGTTCCCGCATGTCGTGCGCGACCCGATCGAGGACACCAACACGCTAATCGTGGCGGCCCGGCAGCCGCTGTCGGCCGAGCGCCTCCGCCGCGCCGTGCCGAGCCTCCCGCCCGCCCTTCGCGGCACGGCCTTCGCCGCCGCCGGCAGAATCGAGGGGCCGCTCCGCGGCGGCGACGTCTACACCGACGACAAGGCGCCCGTGGAGTGGCTGATCGACAAGTCGATCGTGGACTACGCGAGCGGAGAGTGAGCGCGGCGGGCGGCTCGCCCGAGGTGGCGGTCATCGGCGGCGGGATCGTGGGCTGCGCCGCCGCCGCCCTGCTCGCGGAGGCGGGCGCCCGGGTGCACGTGTACGAGCGGGGCGAGGTCGCGGGCGCCGCGAGCGGCCGCAACTCCGGCGTGGTCCAGCACCCGTTCGACCCGGTGCTCGCTGCTCTCCACGACGAGACGATCGAGCTCTACCGCACGCTGGAGGGGTTCGATCTGCCCGCGGAGCCGGCCGGCGTTCTGATGCTCGCGACCGAGCGTGAGCCGCTCGCGCAGCTCGCGGCCGAGCTCCGCCGTGACGTGCCGGTGCTGCGGGCGGAGCTCGTCGAGCCGCGCGAGCTCGAGTCGGCGCTGGCGCCGGGGCTCGCAGGCTGTCGGCTCGACACGGGCTTCCCGGTGCGGCCGGCCGCGGCCGCGCGCGCGTTCGCACGGCGGGCGCAAGCGCACGGGGCGGTCTTGAACGAACAAGAGCTGGCGTGGCCGTGGGTCGAGTCGGGGCGCGCCCGCGGAGTGATCGCGGGCGGAATACGCAGGCCGGCCGATGCAGTGCTCGTGGCCGCGGGGCCGTGGACGCCGGAGGTCGTCGACACGACGCGTGCCTGGCAGCCGATTGGGGCTGTCTGGGGAGTGGTCGTGGAGGTCGAGCTGCCCGATCCGCCGCGCCACGTGGTCGAGGAGGCCGGCGTGGAGGCGGTTGCGACGGCCGCCGACGCGGTGGCCGGCGGCTCGGTGTTCAGCGCCGTCACGGCGGCGGGGCTCACCGCGGTGGGCTCGACGTTCCTGCGCACGAAGCCGGACGCCGACGCCTGGGTCGACGCGCTCATGACTCGCGGCGGCCGGTTTCTGCCCGCGCTGGCCGGCGCGTCGCCTCTCGGCGCCCGTGCGTGCGCGCGCCCGCAGTCCGCCGACGGGCGCCCGCTGCTCGGCGAGATCGGTGGCATCGACGGGCTCTGGGTGGCGGCCGGCCACGGGCCGTGGGGAATCTCCACGGGACCGGCCAGTGCCCGCCTGGTCGTGGACGCCCTGCTCGGCCGCGGTGAGATCTCCGGACCGCTGGCGGTGCACCGCTTCGGCTGAGCCGGGGTAGTCTGCGAGCGTGGGCTTCCGGCGCTACCAGCTCGGCAGTTACGAGGAGATGTGCGCTGCGCACCGCTGGGAGGTCCCGGACCGCTACGACATCGCGCGCGACGTGTGTGACAAGCACGCGCGCGACCGGCTGGCGATGGTGTGGGAGGACTGGACCGGCAGCGAGCGGCGCGTCAGCTTCGGAGAGCTCCAGGACCTCTCGAACCGCTTCGCGAACGTGCTCGAGGCGACGGGGATCGAGCGCGGCGACCGCGTCGCGACGCTCCTGCCGTCGCTTCCCGAGACCGCGGCGGTCTTCCTCGGCACCTACAAGCGCGGCGCGATCCTCCTGTCCTTGTCGCTGCTCTACGGCGACGAGGGCATTCAGCACCAGCTGCAAGACTCGGGTGCGCGGGCGCTCGTGACCGACGCGGCCAACCGCGAGCGCATCCCCGACGGGCTGGTGGAGAAGGTCTTCGTGCTCGGCGGACGAGGGCAGGCCGGCGACGTGGACTTCGATGAGACGATGGGGCGAGCGAGCGACCGCTACGAGGTGGTCGACACGGCGGCCGACGACCCGGCGCAGCTCTACTACTCCTCGGGGACCACGGGCAGGGCCAAGGGGATCCTGCACGCGCATCGCTACCTGCTCGCGCACGAGGAGTTCGAGTTCTGCCACGACGTGCGCGACGGCGAGCTCTTCCACGGCTCCGGCGAGTGGGCGTGGGCGGCCGGCATCTGTCCGCTGCTAGGCCCCTGGCGCTATGGCGCTGTCGCGCTCGTGCAGGTCCGCAAGGGGGGGGTACGACCCCGAGGAGCATTTGCGCTTTCTGTCGAAGCACGGCGTCGAGAACATGTTCACGACGCCCACCGCCCTGCGCGCGATGACGGCCGTGGAGGGCGCGGGCAAGCGCTACCCGCTCGACCGCCTTCGGGTCACCTGCTCAGCCGGCGAGCCGCTGAACCCGGAGGTGATCCGCTGGTTCCGCGAGCAGTACGGGATCACCGTGCTGGACTACTACGGGCTAACCGAGAGCTATCCCTTGTGCGGCAACCTCCCGACGGTAGAGGTACGCGAGGGCTCGATGGGCCGGCCGATGCCGGGCTGGGACGTGCAGATCCTCGACGCGGATGAGCAGCCGCTGCCGTCCGGCGAGCGCGGCGAGATCTGCCTGCGCGCGCGCTCGAACCCGCACTACCCGATCGGGTACTGGAACCGGCCGGAGGACACCGACGAGGTCTTCGGCGGCGAGTGGTTCCACACGAACGATGCTGCGGAGCTCGACGAGGACGGCTACGTCTGGTACGCGGGCCGCGCCGACGACGTGATCATCTCCGCGGGCTACCGGATCGGCCCGTTCGAGGTCGAGTCGGCCTGCGTGGAGCATCCGGCGGTGAAGGAGGCCGCCGCGGTGGCCTCACCCGATCCTCGCCGCGGCGACCTCGTGAAGGCGTTCATCGTGCTCGCCGGCGGCCACGCGCCGTCCGACGAGCTCGCCGACGAGATCAAGCAGCACGTGCGCGAGCGCCATTCGGCGTACGCATACCCGCTACGAGTTCGTGGACGACCTGCCGAAGACGCTCACCGGCAAGATCCGGCGCGTCGAGCTGCGCGAGCGCGAGCGCGAGCGCAAGCAGGCCCAGGCGGCGGGCTGACGCCCCGCTAGAGCTCGGCGATCGCCCGCAGCGCGCGGCGCGTCGTGGCCGTCGGCCGCTCGCCGGCGGCGACGCGAACGTCGCTCTCGAGGCGCGAGAGGACGCGTTCGGCCACGGGCCTGAAGCGCTTCGCCTTCGAGGTCAGGTGGACGAGCGTGGCGCGCGCGTCGTCGGGATCCGACCCGCGCTCGATGAGCCCGTCGCGCTCGCAGAGCCTCACGAGCGTCGTGATCGTCTGCTTGGAGAGGCGGGCGCGGCGGGCGATCTCGCCCATCCGCAGCCCGTCCTCCTCGAGCAGCGGGATCAGCACCGAGCCATACGAGGGCCGCACCTCGCCGAAGCCCTCCTCGGCGAATCCCTCGGCGAGCAGCTCGTTCCAGCGCTGCGACGCCTTGGCGAGCAGGTAGCCGAGGTTGTCGCGCGTGGCATGCGGCACCGCGGCGACTCTACGCCGCGCCGGCGAGCGCCCCGTACGGGTCGTCGATCAGCACGCCCCAGGACCCATCCGGCCGCCGGCGCAGCACGTCCGCGCTCGTGCCGCCGGTGCGGATGAGGGAGCCGTCGGGGCCGGTGCCTTCGAGCGTCCAGCGGTAGGCCACCAGCGCGGTGTCGCCGGCGGTCAGCACCTTCTCGACCGCGCCGCTCATGCGCGGGCGCGTGGCCACGAACGGGCGGAGCGCCTCGCGGATCTCGTCGAGCCCCTGCACGCAGCGGCCCGGCTCGGGCGCGAAGGCGGCGTCGGGCTCGTAGAGCGCGACGAGCGCATCGAGGTCGCCGTCGGCGAGGAGCCGGGAGACGCGCTCGACGGTGTGCTCGGGGGATGTGGTGGTCATCTGGTCCTCCTGTGATCGGGGGGCAAGGGCAGACTAGTCCGATATCGGACTATATCACGCAGACCGCCGCGAAGCGTCCTGGATCACCCGGCTCACGGCCGGGCAAGTCAGGACAGCTACGAACGGAGGCGCTCGGCGACCGTCTCAGACGATCGGCAGGATCGGGATGTCCCAGAGGACGGCGGCCGCCACGAACCCAGCTGCGGCCAGCGCTCCCGCGATACCCGCGATCACCCGCTGGATCGTGCTGGTCGCCTCGGCGCGCTCCTTGGCTCGGTCGGCCCACTCGATCGCCCGCTCGAGCATGCGCTCTGCCCACACGAACTCGAGGGCCAGGAAGAAGAGACCGAGGAGGATCACCGCGATGCCGGGCCCGGGCACGCCGGGCCCTGACATCACGATGCCGGCGAGCACCGTGAGGAAGCCGAACACCACCACGCCGGCGCGGTGGACGACGTGGCGCTCCTTGTGACGCGCCTTGCGCTCGCGCAGCTTGAGGATCAGGTCCGGGATGTCCTGCGGATCGGGGCCCGCACGGGTGCCCAGGTGTTGATGCTCGCCGTCGGCCACGTGACCAAGGTACACGCGGCGTCCGGTTGCGCGGGTTGCCCTTCCGGCCGCATCCGACCGAGACAGGGGAACTTGATGCCGCTGGAGCGCAAGCTGGTCGTGGAGTTCATTGGCACGTTCTTCCTGGTGTTCACGGTCGGCATGGCGGTGGCGACCGCGGACATCCTGGCGCCGCTGGCGATCGGCGCCGCGCTCACGGTCATGGCGTTCGCCGGCGGCCACGTCTCCGGCGCGCACTACAACCCCGCCGTCAGCGCCGCCGTCTTCCTGCGCCGGAAGATGCCTGCGAACGAGTTCCTGCCGTACGTCGTCACGCAGATCGCGGGCGCGATCCTCGCCGCGATCGTCGTGATCATCCTCGACTTCGACGCCGACGACTCCGCGGAGCCTGCGGGCGCCGGCAAGATGCTGATCGTCGAGTTCACCTTCGCGCTCGCCTGGGTCGTCTTGAACGTGGCCACGGCGCGAGGCACGCAGGGCAACTCGTTCTACGCGCCGGCGAGCCGGAGGACCTGCCGGACGCCGACCCGACGGCTCGCTCACGGAGCTGAGACCGCCGGTCAGTCGCCACCGGGCGGCGAACAAATCCTGAGTTAGGGCCCCAGTGGGGCCCCAATCCAGGACAGTCCCGGGCGGGTGGGCTCCGGCCAGTGCCCTCAGAGCCAGTCGTCGAGCGGCAGCCCGGCGCCGGCCTCGGCGAGCGAGCGGCGGCCCGTCCTCGCGAGGCCGCTGACCATCACACCCCCGAGCCGCTCGACCGTCGCCCGGTTCGAGAGCTCGATGCCGGCGGGCGCGTCCGGCCACGGCGTCATCACGACACCGCGGACGTTCAGCCCCACCGCCCGGGCGGCCTCGACCGTGAGCAGCGTGTGGTTGATCGTGCCGAGGCCCGGCGAGGCGGCGATCACAACAGGGAGCGACAGCTCGCGGGCGAGGTCGCGCACGAGGAACCCCGGCGTGAGCGGCACGAGCAGGCCGCCCACGCCCTCGGCCACGAGCGCGTCGAAGCGCCGGCCGAGCCCACGCGCATGCTCGACGAGCCGCGCGGCGTCCACGACCTCGCCCGCCAGCTCCGCCGCGTAGTGCGGCGACACGGGCGGGCCGTAGCGGTACGGCGCGACCTCCTCAGGGCTCTGCGCTCGCCCGCACGCCTCGGCAAGCAGCTCGTGGTCGCGGCCGAACGTACCGGGCTCCTCCTCGAGGCCGGTGAGGACCGGCTTGAACGCCCCGACGCGCTCACCGCGGCTGCTGAGCGCCGCGCAGATGGCGGCCGCCACCACCGACTTCCCAACCCCGGTGCCGGTTCCGGTGACGAAGAGCCCGCGCACCGGGCGCGAGGCTCAGGCGGCGTCGCGAATGCCGTCGAAGACGCGTCCGCGAGCGACCTCGGGGCGGCGCGCGGCCTCATGAGCCTCGGCAGCCTCGAGCGTGGCCTCCCGCGCGATCGCCGGCACGCAGCCGGCGAGCACCGCGGCCGCCTCGCGCAGCTCGGACTTGGTGTGCGACGCCATCACCGCCAGGCGCAGCCGCGACGTGCCGGCCGGGACCGTCGGAGGCCTGATCGCCTGCGCGAAGATGCCTCGTTCGAGCGCCCGTTCGGCCGCGGCCAGGGCCGGTGCCGCCGGTCCGACTATCAGCGGCACGATCGGCGTCTCATCCTCGCCGGCAGGTAGCCCGGCCGCCGCCAGGCCCTCGCGCAGCACGCCCGCGTTCCGCTGCAGCTTCTCGACCCGCCGCGGCTGCTCGCGCAGTAGCTCGAGCGCCGCCATGGCGGCCGCCACCGCGGGCGGCGGCAGCGCCGTCGAGAAGATCAGGCTGCGCGCCGTGTTGATCAGGTACTTCGCCATCGCCACGTCGCAGAGCACGTACGCGCCGTAGGAGCCGAGCGCCTTGCCGAGCGTGCCGACGACGACGTCGACCTCCTGCTCGAGGCCGGCGGCGGCAACCGCGCCGCGGCCGTCCGGGCCGATGGTGCCGGTGCCATGGGCGTCGTCCACCATCACACGCGCGTCGTAGCGCTGCGCGAGGTCGACGATCCGCTCGAGCGGCGCCACGTCGCCGTCCATCGAGAAGACGCCGTCGGTCACGATCAGCGCCCCCCGGCCGCCCGCCTGCCGCAGCCCCCACTCGAGGTGGTCCGTGTCGCAGTGGTCGTAGACGAACGTCTCGGCGCGCGACAGCCGGCAGCCGTCGATGATCGAGGCGTGGTTCAGCGCGTCAGAGAAGATCACGTCGCCCTCGCGCGCCAGCGTCGAGATCACGCTGGCATTGGCCAGGTAGCCCGAGCCGAACAGGAGGCAGGCCTCCGCGCGCTTGAAGTCGCAGAGCTGCTCCTCGAGCCGCCGGTGGATCGTCATGTTGCCTGAGATCAGTCGCGACGCGCCCGAGCCGGCGCCGTAGCGCATCGCCGCCTCGGCCGCCGCCTCGCGCACGCGTGGATGGTCGGCCAGGCCGAGGTAGTTGTTCGAACAGAGCAGAAGCACGGGCTTGCCGTCCAGCAGCACGCGCGGGCCCTGCGGCCCGGACACGCAGCGCAGCTTTCGGTACAGGCCGTGGCCGCGGATCTCGGCGAGTCGCGCCTCGATGTCGTTCGTCACGCCGCCTTGCCCTTCACCTGAATCACCTCCGGGAACCTGTTCGGCGCGCCGTCGGGGCGGGGCGGGACCGAGCTCTTCTTGCGGTGGCGCAGCTGTGTGGCGGGGTTCCAGAAGTTCGCCTCTTCCCGCGAGTCGATCAGCTCGTCCACCGGGGTGAGCGGCGTCTCCCCCGACAGCCAGCCGGAGCGGTTGTCGGGTCGCGGGTTCACGCCGTTGTCGTCCTGGCGCGCCACGTTCAGGCCGAGCTCCTCGAACATCGCGCGGTCCGACTCCGGCTCCGAGCCGAGCGTCGTGAGGAAGTTGCCCATCATCACGCCGTTCAGGCCGGCCCTGACCGCCAGCTTCTGGAACTCGCCCGCGCCGAGGTTCTCGTTGCGGCCGCCGCAGAGCCGGAAGAGCGCCTCGGGGATGATCAGCCGGAAGATCGCGACCCACTTCACAACGTCCCACGGGTCCATCAGCTCGCGGTCGCCGAACTTCGTGCCCGGGCGCGGGTTGAGCAGGTTGATCGGGACGCTCGTCGGCTCGAGTGCCGCGAGCTGGAACGCCATCTCCACACGCTGCTCGGGCGACTCGCCGAGGTTCAGGATGCCGCCCACGCACGTCTCGAGGCCGGCCTCGCGTACCGCCTCGATCGTACGCAGCCGTCCGTCGTAGCGCACGGTTGTCGAAACCTCGGGGTAGTAGCTCTCGGCGGTCTCGACGTTGTGGTGCACGCGCTGCACCCCCGCCTCCCTGAGCGCCTGCGCGCGCGCCGCGGACATGTGCCCGATCGACACACAGCGCTTCAGGTTCGTGTGACGGGCAACGAGCCGCGCGCCCTCCGCGATGTTCTCGAAGTCGCGCTTCGAGAGGCCCTGGCCCTGGGTGACCATGCAGAAGCGGTGGGCTCCGGCGGCCTCGGCCGCGCGCGCGTGCTCGAGGATCTGCTCGGGTGTCATCATCGCGTGCATCGGCGTGTCCGCCTCCGCGAAGCGCGACTGCGCGCAGAAGCCGCAGTCCTCGGCACATCCGCCCGACTTCGCGTTCACGAGCGAGCACATGTCCGTCGAGTCGCCGAAGCGCTCGAGGCGGACCTTCCAGGCCCGCTCGACCAAAGCCTCGATCCCGGCGTGATCGTCGATCGCGCCGAGCCGGAGCGCCTCTTCACGGGAGATGAGGGGCGGCACGCTGCGGCCCACCGTATGCGCGAGGTCGGACGGAGCTTCGCTACCGGCCGCGCCACACGGGCGCGCGCTTCTCGGCGAAGGCTCGGACGCCCTCGCGGAAGTCCTCGGACCGGAAGCACGACTCGCGCAGCGCGATCAACTCGCGCTCGACGTCGGGGCGGAGCGGCGCGGCACGCAGCGCCCGGATCACACGCTTGTTGCCGGCCAGCGAGAGCGGCGCGTTCGAGGCGATCTCGCCCGCGAGCTCGAGCACCTGCACCTCGAGCTCGTCCGGCGGGACGACGAAGTTGACGAGCCCCATGCGCTCGGCGCGGTCGGCGTCGACGTGGCGACCCACGTGGAACAGCTCAGCGGTGTTCGCGGCGCCGCACACCTCGATGAACCTGCGCAGCCCGGTGTGCGAGTAGATCAGCCCGAGCCTCGCGGGCGGCATGGCGACCTTGATGCCGCGCGCGGCCACGCGGATGTCGCAGGTCAGCGCCAGCTCGAGGCCGCCGCCGATTGCGTGCCCGCCCAGCTGCGCGACCACCGGGTAGACGTACGCGTCGAGCGCCTCGAGCGCCGCCTGGAATGGGTGCGCCACGAGCCGCTCAGCCGACTCCTCGAACGACTGGCCCTCCAGGTTCCCGATGTCGTAGCCCGCCGAGAACACAGCTCCGGAGCCGCGAATGACGAGGCAGCGCGCGTCGAGCGAGCGCGCGTATCCGGCGAGCGCATCGAGGATCTCGTGGTCGAGCGCGCCGCGGCGCTCGGGGTTGTCGATCGTGAGCCGGGCGATCCCCGCGCCGGGCTCATCGAGAAGGAGGCGGCCCGCCACTCACTCCAGGACGACGAGCGTGTCGCCCTCGGAAACCGACTGCCCCTCCTGGCAGACGATCTCGCGGACCACGCCGCCGTCCTCCGCCTCGACGGGCATCTCCATCTTCATCGACTCGAGGATCACGAGCGTGTCGCCCTCGTCGACCTCCTGACCGACCGCACATTCGATCTTCCAGACCGTCCCGGTGATGTGGGCCTCGACGTCGGGCAAGTGCAGTTCCTCCTGAGTTGGTGGTCGCGGCAAGATACAGGCATGCGAACTCGCACTCGCTACGCGCGCAACGGAGAGGTGAGCCTCGCTTACGAGGTGTTCGGCGAGGGCGAGCGCGACATCCTCGTGACGTTCGGCTGGGTCGGCTCCTTCGACAGCGCCTGGCAGAACCCGGCGCACCGCCGCTGGCTCGAGCGCCTCGGCGCGCTCGGTCGCGTGATCCTCTGGGACAAGCGCGGCACCGGGCTCTCGGAGCGCCTGCCGGCGGATCGCCTGCCGACGCTCGAGGAGCGGATGGACGACATGCGCGTCGTGCTCGATGCCGCCGGCAGTGAGCGGGCCGTGGCGCTCGGGCTCTCCGAGGGCGGCGCGCTGAGCGCCCTGTTCGCCGCGGCGCATCCCGAGCGGGCCACCGGACTGATCGTCGTCGGCGGGTTCGCGCGCGTGCTCTGGGCGGAGGACTACGACTGGGCGCCGAAGGCGGACGCGGCGGAGCAGTTCAACCAGGCCGTCGGCGAGGCGTGGGGGGACAGCGGCTGGCTGCTGAAGCTGTGGGCGCCAAGCGTCGCGGACGACGCGCTCGCGCAGGACGAGTGGAACCGGATGACGATCACCGGCGGCACGCCCGCGACGGCGGTCGCCTGGCTGCGGATGGTGCAGGAGACCGACGTCCGCCGCGTGCTGCCCGCGATCCGCGTGCCCACGCTCGTAGTCCATCGCGCGGATGACCGAATCGTGCCGGTGGAGCACGGACGCCACTTCGCCGAGCGGATCCCGGGCGCGTGCTACGTCGAGCTACCCGGAGCCGACCACCTCTGGTGGATAGGCGGCGAGGACATCCTGGACGAGGTCGAGTCCTTCCTGACGGGCGCGCCCGCCCGGCGCGAGCCGGATCGCGTGCTTGCGACGGTGCTGTTCACCGACATCGTCGACTCGACGCGCCGTGCCGCGGACCTGGGCGACCGCCGCTGGCGCGAGGTCGTCGAGATTCACGACAGGCTCGTTCGCACGCAGCTCGAGCGCTTCCGCGGCCACGAGGTGAAGACGCTCGGCGATGGCTTCCTCGCCACGTTTGACGGTCCCGGCCGCGCGATCCGCTGCGCTGTCGAGCTGCGCGACTCGCTGAGCCGGCTCGGCATCGACGTGCGCGCCGGTCTCCATACCGGCGAATGTGAGGCGCTCGACGGCGACATCCAGGGCATCGCCGTGAACATCGGCGCGCGCGTCGGCGGCGAGGCTCAGCCCGGCGAGGTGCTCGTCTCGCAGACCGTCAAGGATCTGGTGGCGGGCTCGGGGTTCGACTTCGAGGATCGCGGCGAGCGCGAGCTCAAGGGCGTGCCCGGCTCCTGGCGGCTCTACGCGGTGGGCCAGCGCGGCCTAAGCTCACGCGCCGCGTGATCCTCGCAATCGACCAGGGCACGACCGGGACGACCTGCATCGTCTTCGACGAGGGCGGCCGACCCACGGGTCGGGCCTACCGCGAGTTCGGTCAGCACTTCCCGCGCCCGGGCTGGGTGGAGCACGACGCCGCTGAGATCTGGGACGTGACCCGCGCCGTGGCGCGCGAGGCGCTCGACGCTGCCGGAGTCGACGGCCGTCGCCTCGCCGGCATCGGGATCACGAACCAGCGCGAGACCGTGGTGGCGTGGGACCGAGCGAGCGGCGAGCCGCTCCACCGCGCGATCGTCTGGCAGGACCGCCGCACCGCCGCGCGCTGCGACGAGCTGCGAGCCGCGGGACACGAGCCACTCGTGCGCGAGCGCACCGGGCTCGTGCTCGACCCCTACTTCTCGGGCACGAAGGTCGAGTGGCTGATCCGACACGGCGACGTCCCGCCCGATTCCGCCTTCGGGACGATCGACTCCTGGCTCGTCTTCAAGCTCACGGGCGAGCACGTGACCGACTACTCGAACGCGTCGCGCACGCTGCTGTTCGACATTCGCGGCCGCGACTGGGACGACGAGCTCTGCGAACTGCTCGGCGTGCCGCCGCGGTCGCTACCGCAGGCGCGGCCGAGTGCCGAGGTCTATGGAGAGACGGGCGAGTTCGGGGGCTCGGTGCCGGTTTCGGGCGTGGCGGGCGATCAGCAGGCGGCGCTCTACGGGCAGGGCTGCCACCAGCCGGGCCTTGGCAAGAACACCTACGGCACCGGCTCGTTCGTCCTCGAAAACGCGGGCGAGGAGGCGCCGAGCCCGGCCGAGGGGCTCCTGACCACGGTGGCCTGGGGCGTCGCGGGCCGCGTCGACTACGCGCTCGAGGCGGCCATCTTCGTCACGGGCGCGTCCGTGCAGTGGCTGCGCGACGCGCTCGGTGTGATCCGAAGCGCCGACGAGACCGAGCAGCTGGCCCGCTCGCTCGACTCGAACGACGGTGTCTACCTCGTGCCGGCCTTCACGGGGCTCGGCTCGCCGCACTGGGATCCGTACGCGCGGGGGACGATCGTCGGCCTCACGCGCGGCACCGGGCGCGCGCACCTGGCGCGCGCCGCGCTCGAGGCGATGGCGTACCAGACCGTCGACGCCGTGCACGCGATGCAGGACGCGGCGGGCGTGCGTCTCGAGGAGCTGAAGGCCGACGGCGGCGCCTCAGTGAACGGCTGGCTCATGAAGTTCCAGGCCGACGTCCTGGGAGTCCCCGTGGTGGTGCCCGAGGTGTCGGAGACCACGGCGCTCGGCGCGGCGTACCTCGCTGGCGTCGCGACCGGCACATGGTCGGAGGAGGACGTGCGCGCGATGTGGCGCGAGGCGCGCCGCTACGAGCCGACGATGTCGGACGACGAACGCGAGGCGCTGCTCGAGGGCTGGCGGGACGCGCTGGCGCGCACGCGGAGTAACTAGGCGGCCCTGCTCGGGGTAGGAGGCGGGGGTGAGGAAGCAGGTCTACAAGGACCCGCGGCCGCCGGAGCACTTCCGGCGCTTTCACGAGCGCACCCGATCGCGGCGTCCGGACATCGTCTACGAGCTCGTACGGCTCGTTCTCACCCCGTACCTGCTGCTCTTCTACCGCGCGCGCTGCATCGACTCGGCGAACGTGCCGCTCGATGGGCCGGCGATCATCGCGCCCAACCACTTCTCGTTCCTCGACCACTTCTTCCTCGCCGTCTACCTGCGCCGCAAGGTGCACTTCATGGCGAAGTCGCAGCTCTTCAAGCCGCCGATGCAGTTCATCTACACGCACGGCGGTGTCTTCCCAGTCCGGCGCGGCCATCACGACGACGAGGCCTTCCACACGGCCAACGCGATTCTCGCGCGTGGCGACATCGTCGTCATGTACGCCGAGGCCGGGCGCTCGCGCACGGGCGAGCTCGGCAAGCCGCGCCACGGCCTGGGTCGGCTGGCACTCGAGTCGGGAGCTCCGGTCGTGCCGGCGGCGATCGCGGGCACGGAGCGCGCGCGCAACTGGAAGCGCCTCCAGTTCCCGCAGGTGACGGTGCAGTTCGGTGAGCCGCTCGCGTTCGCGCGGGTCGAGGACCCGCAGCGAGAGCAGGCGCAGGTGGCGTCCGAGGTCGTCTTCGAGCGCGTCCGCGCGATGCACGCGCGCCTGTGCGGGGAGGGTCGCCGCGGTGCCGTGCGGGCGGCGCGCGCGGCCCGGCGGGCCGCCGAGGCGACCGGACGCCGGCCGGCCGACGCCTGATCGCCACCCGTGGCGGTGTGCGCACGGCGCTGATCGCATCGCTCGTGTTCGTGGTCGCCGCCGGCGGAGCGCTCGCTCTGCTAGCGGCCACGGCGCCCGAGGACCGCGAGATCCCGCCCCTCCCCGAGGTGACGATCGGGCGCGACGAGCCGGACCCGCTCGACTTCGAGCCCGGCACCGAGGCCGACCTCACCGCGCGGGCGGCCGCCGGGCACAGCCACATCGTCTACGCGCTCAGCCCGGGCGGTGTGAACGCCACCGCCAGGCGCGTCGCGCGCTTCCGGCCCGAGATCGATCGGGCGGCCCGCTCGGCCGGAGTCGATCCCGATCTCGTCGAGGCGATGATCTTCCTCGAAAGCGCCGGACGTCCTGAGGTCGCGGCGAGTCGGGACCTCGAGGGCGCGGTGGGTATCTCGCAGATCATCGCCTCGACCGCGACGGGACTGCTCGGGATGCGCGTGGACGTGGCGCAGAGCGAGCGCCTCACGCGCAAGATCCGGCGCGCTGACGGGCTCGGACAGTCGGCCCGCGCCGCGCGCCTGCGGGCGCGTCGCAGCCGCGTCGACGAGCGATTCGACCCGCGCAAGTCGCTCCAGGGCACCGGCCGCTACCTGCGCCTGGCGATGGCGCGCTTCGGGCGCGAGGACCTCGCGGTCGTCTCGTACCACATGGGGATCGGCAACCTCACGAGCGTGCTGGACGCCTACGGCCGGCGTGACGCGAGCTGGGCGCGCGTCTACTTCGATGCCACGCCCGATCGCCATCCGCGCACCTTCGGCATCCTCTCCGAGTTCGCCGACGACTCGGCGACCTATCTGTGGCGCGTGCTCGCCTCGCAGGAGATCATGCGGCTGTGGCGATCCGACCGCGCGCAGCTGGCGCGTCTGAACGCCCTCCAGCTGCAGAAGGCGTCCGCTGAGGAGGTGCTCCACCCGCGCGCCGAGACCGAGGTCTACGCGCAGCCGGACGACCTGCGCGAGGCGTACTCCGACGGCGACCTCGAGCGCTTTCCGGACTCTCCGCGCCGGCTCGGGCTGCGCCGCGACAGAAGCATGGGCGAGCTGGCGAAGCGGGGCGATCGCTGGCTCTACCGCGGGCTACGCCCGGAGGCGTTCGCGCTCGCGGCGTACCTCGGGGCGAAGGTGCGTGAGCTGTCGGGCGTGCGCCGGCCACTGATCGTGACGAGCACGGTGCGCGACAGGCGCTACCAGCGCCGCCTCCTGCGCCGGAACGCGGAGGCCACGGCCGCCTACTCGCTGCACACCACGGGCTTCGCCTTCGACGTGCGCCGCCGCTACGCGAACCGTCGTCAGGCCGCCGCGTTCCAGGCGATGCTCGACCGGCTCGAGTCGCTCAACCTGATCGCCTGGGTGCGCGAGCCGGGCGCGATCCACATCACGGTCTCGGGCGACGCGCGCCGGCTCCTACCACTGATCGATTAGTAGCTCTCCTCGAGCCCGCTCCAGATCTCCCAGTCGTGGCTCGGGATCACGAGCGCGTCCGGCGTCTCGCGCACGTACTGCTGGATCTCGCGCAGGGAGCGGCGGAAGAGGTGCTCGTCGGCGGTCCGGTACGGGAGGTGGCTGGCGTCGAGCGTGGCGCGCATGTAGAGCGCGTCGCCCACGACGAGCACCTCGCGCGCGGCCGTGCGCAGCACGACCGACATGTGCCCGAGGGTATGTCCCGGCGTGTAGACACAGCGCACGCTGCCGTCCCCGAACAGGTCGAACGTCCGCGCGAAGCCGGCGAAGGAGGAGGCGTCGGCATCGCCCTCGAAGTCGAGCAGGCGGTAGTCGAAGGCGTGGTCGAACTGGCGCTGCACGTAGCCGTCGAGCTGGCCCTTCGAGGTCGCGGCCTCCCATTCTCCCCGTGCCACGACGAACGTCGCCTGCGGGTACTCCGCTATCGCGCTCGCGTGGTCGATGTGGAGGTGGGTCATCACGACGGTCCCTATCGAGGCGGGCTCTATGTCGCGGGCGCGCAGCTGCGCGGAGACCGCCTGATCGGGGTTCATCGTCAGGTCCTTGAAGGTGAACAGCGCCACCCGGCCGAGATTCTGCTTCGGGTTGACCGCGACCGAGGGGTGGAAGCCGGTGTCGATGAGGAGCGCTCCTGCACCGGGGTGCTCCACGAGGAACGCGGGCACCGGCACCGACAGCCAGTCGGCCTTCGGCACACCGATTCCGAGTGCCTTGCGCCACGCGAGCCGGCCCTGCTCTCGCAGGAACCAGGCGCGCGGACCGATCATGCGTCCGGTCAGCAGCGGGTGGAGCCGCACGGTTGCCCGCTCGCGCCCGCCACGGAGCGGCAGCTCGGCGGGACGCGGTTCAGCCGCCGTCGCCATCGTGCTGCACGATAACTCCGCGCCACCACCTGACCATCTGGCGCTCGTGCTCGATTCCGGAGTCGAGCGCCAGGCGCACGCCGGGCGGAGTGTCCGCCGGGAGCCCTTCCCGCAGGCGCTCGTACTCGGCGAGCTTCGCCTGGTGGGTCTCGAGCTGGGGAGGTGCCAGCACCGCCGGGTCGGCCCCGAAGAAGAGCTTGAGGATCGCCTGGTCGCGCAGCTCCGGGCGACTGGATCGACCACCTCGCGAAGATCGACGTGCCCGACGGCGCGCGGCGCGAGTGGCGCGACGACGGCTGCTACCCGGGTGAGCCGGTCTTCGTGCGCCGCCCCGATGGCTCCGACGAGGACGACGGCGTCGTGCTGTCGGTGGTGCTCGACGCGACGGCCGGCCGCTCCTTCCTGCTCGTGCTCGACGCGGCATCGATGAGTGAGCTCGCGCGCGCCGAGGCGCCGCACCACATCCCCTTCGGCTTTCATGGGCAGTTCGTCCGCGGTTAGCCTTCGGGCATGCCCTCGGAACGCTTCGTCGAAGAGCTGAATGACCAGATCGGGCGCGAGCTGGCGGCCGCGCACCAGTACACGGCGGTGGCCGCCTGGTACGACGACCAGACGTTCCCGCGGCTCGCGAAGTTCTTCTACGGCCAGGCCGAGGAGGAGCGCGGGCACGCGATGAGGATGGTGGGCTATCTGCGCGACACCGGGTCGGCGCTACGGCTCGGCGAGATCCCGGCGCCGCGTGCACTGTTCGAGGATCACGTCACGCCGATCAGGCTCGCGCTCGAGAACGAGCAGAAGGTCACGATCCAGATCGGGCGGCTCTTCGAAATCGCGCGCGAGACGAACGACTACGCGAGCGAGAGCTTCATGCAGTGGTTCGTCGACGAGCAGGTGGAGGAGGAGTCGACGATGGATGCGCTGCTCCAGGTGGCCGAGCGTGTGCGCGACTTCCCCATGATGCTCGAGGAGTATCTCGCTCGCGAGGCGACGCGCGGCTAGGCGACGCGCTCCGCGCGCCGGCGCTCCTCCCACGACTTCCTGAGCAACGGCTCGTACTTGTGCAGGCTGCGCGGCACGCCCTCGAGGTGCGGCGGCAAGGGCGGCCCCGGCGGGATGCCGAGCGCGAGCAGCACCTTCGCCTCGGCGATCCGCCGGGCGGGGCAGTCGGCACAGCGTGGTGTCTTGCGGCAGCACTTCACGTGAGACGGACGCGCAAGCTAGCAGCTTGTCTTAGGGTCGCCTAACGGGGCCGGGAGTTACGCTGCGCGCGCATGCCGTCGCGGATCTTCAGGGACGGGCTCCTCGAGGGACAGGTGGCCGTGGTGAGCGGCGGCGGCTCGGGGCTCGGGCGTGCGGCGGCGCTCGAGCTGGCCGCGCTCGGGGCCCAGGTGACGGTCTGCGGACGGCGGGTCGAGCCGCTCGCGCAGACGGCCGAGCTGGCCGAGGGCGGGCGCGTCGAGGCGCTCGGCTGTGACATCCGGGAGGAGGACCAGGTCGCCGCGCTCGTCGACCGCGTCCTCGAGCGCCACGGCCGCATCGACGTGCTGGTGAACAACGCGGGCGGGCAGTTCCTCACGCCGGCCGAGGAGATCACGCCGAAGGGGTTCAGGACGGTGATGCGCCTGAACGCGGAGGGCACCTGGCTCATGACGCATGCGGTCGCGACGCGGGCGATGATCCCGTCGCGGTCCGGCGGGCGGGTGGTGAACGTCACGCTCTCGCCGCACCACGGGCTGCCCGGCATGGCGCACTCGTCGGCGGCGCGGGCGGCGGTCGAGAACCTCACGCGCGTGCTGTCGATCGAGTGGGCGCGCTTCGGGATCAGGCTGACGGCGATCGCCGCGGGGCACTTCGACACCGAGACGCTTCGCACGAAGTACCCGAGGCCGGTGGTCGAGGGCGTGGCCGGCACCGTGCCGCTCGGCCGGCTCGGCACCGAGGAGGAGTTCGCGTGGCTCGTGGCCTTTCTCGCGTCGACCGCCGGGGATTATCTCTCCGGCGCGATCCTCACGATCGACGGCGCGCGCGACAACTGGTTCGGGCGCTGGCCGCCGGGCGGCCTCTCCGACGAGAGCGGCAGACCGCTGTCCGAGGAGCGGCGCTGATGGGCCCGCGGCTCCGCCGCTAGCGCTCGGCGGCGATCCCCGGGCCCTCGCCCGGATCGTCGTCGCCGTCGGCCTCCGGATCGCGCACGACCTCGGTGGGATCGACCTCGTCCGGCTCTCCGTATTCCGCCGTCGCCTCGTCGGCTCGCACCTCGCCGGCGAACTCGTCGTCGGCGGGGCTGTGGCGCTGATCTCCGTGCCCGGCCGCCTCGACGAGCGCGCGCTCGGACTCCTCGAAGCCCTCGGCCACGCCCTCGCCGGCCTCCTCCAGCGGGCGCGACTCCTCGTCGCCCTCATAGTCGGGAGCAGGCCCGCCGATCGAGGCGGCCTCGGCCGCCGCGGCCTCCTCCGCGCGCTCCTCGAGCGCCCGTGCCCTGTCCTCACTCGTGCTCATGCGCCGCCTGTACCCGGATGCCGGGCGACGGACACCGGGCTCAGCGGTCAAACAGGGTGGACAGCACGACCTCCGTCACGGTGCGCGTGATCCCGTCGGTCGCGCGGATCCGCTCGAGCGAGGCCTCGAGGTCCTGCGTGTCCCTCGCCATCACGTGCAGCAGGGCGCTCGCCTCGCCCGCCACGGTATGGGCGGACTTCACGCCCGGCTCGCTCTCCACCGCCTCCTTGATCGCCTCGCCGGGCATGCGGCCCTCGCAGTAGAGGTCGACGAAGGCCTCCGCGTGCCAGCCGAACGCTGCGGGGTCGATCACCGCCGCATAGCCGCGGATGATGCCCTCGCGCTCGAGGCGGTCGACGCGGCGCTTGACCGCCGGGGCGGAGAGGTGGACGTGGTTTCCGATGTCCTTGAACGAGCGGCGCGCGTTCTCACGAAGCAGCGCAACGATCCTCTGGTCGGTGTCGTCCATTCCGGCCTAAACTTTTGCAGCTCTGCAACAAATCGGCGTTGATGCGCCGCTGACGGCGGGCAATCATTGTTCGACACCCAGAGGAAGGAGATCGATGGCAACCGAGCAGGCCGCTCCGGGCACGGTCAGCCCCCCCGTAGCCGAGCACGACGCCATGCCCGTGCACGGCATCGACCACGTCGAGATGTACGTGGGGAACGCCGCGCAGGCCGCGTATTACTTCACCCGCGCGTTCGGGTTCACGGAGACGGCCTACAGCGGTCTCGAGACCGGCCGGCGCGACCGCGTCTCGCACGTGCTCGAGCAGGGTCGCATCCGGCTCGTGCTGACCGGCACGCTCAAGGGCGGCGACGAGATCGCAGCCCATCACGCCCGCCACGGCGACGGCGTGCACAAGATCGCGATCAGCGTCCCTGACGCCGCGGACGCTTACGAGCACGCTGTCAAGCACGGCGCGCGCGGCGTCATGACGCCCCACTGGGAGGACGACGCCGACGGCCGCGTACAGCTCTCCGCGATCCAGACCTACGGCGACACGCTGCATCTGTTCGTACAGCGCGAGGACTACCGCGGCGCCTTCCTCCCCGGCTACGAGCGCCGCTCGGAGGCGCCGCGCGACCCGGGCGACTCCGGACTGATGGCGATCGACCACATCGTGGGCAACGTGGAGCTCGGCCACATGGAGGAGTGGGTCGGCTATTACGAGCGCGTCTTCGGCATGACCGAGATGATCCACTTCACCGACGAGGCGATCTCGACCGAGTACTCGGCGCTCATGTCGAAGGTCGTCACGGACGGCAGCGGGCGCATCAAGTTCCCGATCAACGAGCCCGCCCAGGGCAAGCGCAAGTCGCAGATCGAGGAGTACATCGAGTACTACAACGGCGCGGGCGCTCAGCACATCGCGGTTGCCACGCGCGACATCGTCGGCTGCGTATCACGGCTGCGCCACGGCGGCGTCGAGTTTCTCACGATCCCGGACTCCTACTACGCGGAGGTGCCGGGACGGATCGGCCAGATCGAGGAGGACGTGGAGGATCTGAGGCGGCTCGGGATCCTGGTCGACCGCGACGACGAGGGCTACCTGCTGCAGATCTTCACGAAGCCGATCGGCGACAGGCCTACGATCTTCTTCGAGATCATTGAACGCCACGGTGCCCGCGGCTTCGGCGAGGGCAATTTCAAGGCCCTGTTCGAGGCGATCGAGCGCGAGCAGGAGCGCCGCGGCAACCTGTAGGCCAGGCGAGGAGGAGACCATGCGCTACGCGACTCTCGGGAGGATTCCGGCCAAGCGGCACGTTCAGGTGCACAGCAACGGCGCCGCCTCGCCGCTCCTCGTGGAGGAGGTCATGGGCTACGAGGGCTTCTCGGGGAACGAGTCGATCCTGCTGCACCTTCAGTCGCCCTGCCGTCTCGAGCGGATCGGCGGCTTTCGGCGGATCGAGCGCGAGGAGTGGGTGCCGGACGCCCACGTCCACCGGCTGTGCGACACGAACCCGGTGGAGGCCGGCGGGGACCCGGTCGCCAGCCGCCGGCTGCTGATGTGGAACGGCGACATCGAGGTGTCGATCGCCAAGCCGACGTCGGAGCTGGATGGCTTCTACCGCAACGGCGAGGGCGACGAGGTCGTCTACATCCACCGCGGGCGCGGCGTGGTGCGCACCGTTTTCGGACGCGTGCCGTTTCGCGAGCGCGACTACGTCGTCATCCCGCGGGGCACGACCCACGCGTGGGAGCTGCCGGACGGGGAGGAGCAGTTCTGGGTCTGCTTCCACACCCCCGGCGAGATCGAGACCCCGAACCGCTATCGCAACCGCTATGGCCAGCTGCTCGAGCACTCGCCGTTCTCGCAGCGGGACTTCCGCCCGCCCGTGGAGCTCGAGACGTTCGACGACTCCGGCGAGTTCCCGGTCACCGTTCGCGTGCGGGACGGCTTCCAGGACTACCTGCTCGACCGGCATCCGTTCGACGTCGTCGGGTGGGACGGCTACGTCTGGCCGTACACGTTCAACGCTGACGACTTCGAGCCGCGCGCCGGACGCTTTCACCTGCCGCCGCCGGCGCACCAGACCTTCCAGGGCCCGAACTTCGTGATCTGCACGTTCGCGCCGCGGATGCTCGACTGGGACCCGGAGGCGGTCACGCTGCCGTACCACCACTCGAACATCCAGTCCGAGGAGGTCATGTTCTACGCGGCCGGTGACTACGCGGCGCGCGAGGGCGTGGATGTCGGATGCATCACGCTGCACCCGTCCGGGCTGCCGCACGGCCCGCAGCCGGGGGCGGTGGAGAAGGCCCTCGGGAAGAAGTCCACGGACGAGCTCGCGGTCATGTGGGACACCTTCCGTCCTCTCCGGCTCGCGGCGCTCTGGCAGGAGATCGACAAGCCCGAGTACGCCTACAGCTGGAACCCGGAGAAGGCGGGCGCCGCCGCGCCCGGCTAGGAGCCGCGCAGCGGCGCAGCCGGTGGACGCCGACCAGATACTCGCGTTCCGCTTGGCGCGCTCGGGGCTGGCGAGCCGCGAGGGCCGCGATCTCGCCGCGGCCGCTGCCTGCCCGGCATCGGACTTCGCGCGCGACGCGGCGCTGCTCGCCCTCGCGGCCCGGACCGAGGACGTCTCGCGCGCGTCGTACGACCGCGCCGTCGACTCCGGCGAGCTCACGGTCGCCCACATCGTGCGAGGCGCGATCCACGCGCTCGCCCCGGACGATCTCGCTCTCTACGGACGCGCCCTCATCGCCCGCGACGACGACGAGCTCGGCGTGCAGCTCGGCCGGCAGGTCCAGCGGCTCTCCGCCGAGAAGGGCTTCGCGCCTGGCGACGCGCTCGCCGAGGTCGCGACGGCCACGAAGGAGGCCCTGGCGAGAGGCCGCACGCTCGACAAGAACGAGCTCCACGAGGAGCTGAGGCAGCGCGTCAGCGCCGACCTGATGCCCTGGTGCCGGGGATGCGCGAGCCACCACGTGGCTCCCATGCTCTGGCGCTACGCGACCGTGAAGGCGGGCGTGCGCCTCAAACCCGAACGGCGCTACACGATGGCAAAGCCGGGTCGTGCGCCGGCCGCGAGCGAGGCCGTGCGGCGCTTCCTGCACTGGTACGGCCCGGCCGGGCCCGGCGACTTCGCCGAGTGGGCCGGCCTCTCGAAGTCCCACGCCCAGCGTCTCTGGGGCGACGTCGAGGACGAGCTGGCCGAGGTGAGCGTGGGCAAGGCGAAGGCCTGGCTCCTGAGCGCCGACGCCGGCGAGCTCGAATCGCCACCCGCCGCCGACGGCGTCCGCCTGATCCCCGCGGGCGACCCCTACCTGCAGAAGCCCAACCGGCCACTGCTCGCGCCGAACGCCGATCTCCGCAAGCGCCTCTTCCGCCCCGTTGCGAGCCCGGGCGCCGTCCTGAAGGACGGGCGTCTCGTCGGGCTGTGGCGCTCGCAGGCGAAGGGCAAGCGGACGGAGATTTCGGTCGACAAGCTCGGCCGCCTCGCGCGCAAGGACCTCGAGAACGAGGCCCGGCGTGTCGCGGAGGTGCGCGGCGCGGGCGACGTCGCTCTCGTCGTCGCTTGACTGCCCGAAGCGGCTACCGCGGCGGGGGCCCGCCGCGGCCGGGTGGGAGCGCACCCAGTCCGGGCGGGATGCCGCCTTGGCCCGGCGGCGTTCCGCCCTGTCCCGGAGGGCAACCCGCCGGCGCGCCGCTCGGATGAGTGCACGGCGGCGGCGGCTCTGCCACGGGCTCGGGCGCAGCGCGCGGCGCAGGCAGGGCGGGGGTCGCTGGCGCGTCCGGCGGTGCCGGTGAGGTCTCGACCACGGCGGGCGCTCGCCGCTCCGGCGGCAGCGGAGGCTCGTCTTCGGGCGCCGGACCGGCCGCCAGCTCGCCCGGACGAGCCGTCCGGGCGCCTGGCGGGGCGGCCCGGGGCACGCTCGCGCGCGCCGCCCGCGCGGCGCGCTTCGCCGGCTTCGACGGGGCAGCCGGCTCGCGCCCGGCGTCGCGCGCCACCGGTGGGCTCGCCGGCGTCGGCAGCGCGCGAGCCGCGCGTTTCTCCTGGTCGTCGCCACCCAGGACGCCGAGCGCGATGCCCACGGCCGCGATCGTCGCGACGCCACCCGCTGCCGCGGCCGCACCCGCGCCGGAGCCGGCCTTTCCTCCCTCGGTGGCCGCTCCAATGGCAGCCCAATCGGCGCCCATCACCTCGCCGGCGCGTGCAATCACGGTTTCGCGCAGACCTACGAGCGCCGCCACCGGCACCCAGGACCGGTACGAGGCGCCCACCTCGAGCAGCATCGCGCGCGACGCGCGGCACGAGCCGCAGTCGTCGAGATGCTCGTCGAGCCAGCGCTCATCGACCGGGTCGAGCGCTTCGCCGTCCTCGCGCATCCCGATCAGCGTCTGCGCCCGCTCGCACTCCTCCGTGCTCGCGGAGACCGAGGAGACCGCGCCCAGCCTCAGCTCGTCGCGCAGCTTCGCCCGCGCTCGCCAGAGCAGCTGGGCCGCGGCGTTCGCGGATATGCCGAGGATCGCGCCGATCTCGTCGTACGAGCGCCCCGCGACCTCGCGCAGCGCGAGCACCTCGCGATGGCGCGGCGCCAGCCGGGCGTTGGCGGTCCGGACCTCCTCCTGGACGTCGCGGAGCAGCGCGGCGCGCTCCGGGTCGCTCTCGACGGCCGCGATCCGCCCGGGTTCCTCGGGCACTTCCTCCGTCGGCCGGCTTCGGTCCCGCCGCCTCATCGCCGCGTAGCTCTCATTGCGCGCCGCCGTGAACAGGTACGCCGCGAAGTCGAGCACCGGGCTGTCGTCGATCTGCAGGCGCCGCAGCACGCCGACAAACGCCTCCTGCGTCGCGTCGGCGGCGTCGTCCGCCGTGCCGAGCAGCCGCAGGCAATAGTTGAAGACCTGTTGCTCGTAGCGGTCGTAGAGCGCTGCGAAGGCCGTACCGCTGCCCGCGGCGGCCTCCTGGACCAGCACTCCGTCCGAAGCGCCCGTCACCCGCTTTCGGGAGGGCGAGACGATGTTCACGACGCTCGCAGCGCACGCTACGCCTGCCGGAGACGAACGTCAAACGCCGGCCGTGAGCACGTCGCATAGGCCGTCGACGAGGTCCGGGTCGAACTGGGAGCCGGCCCCCTTGTGCAGCTCCCAGACAGCACGGACCGGTGTCAGCGCCGGCCGGTAGGCGCGGTCGTGCGTCATGGCGTCGAACGCGTCGCAAACGGCGACGACGCGGGACGGAAGCGGGATCGCGGTCCCGGCCAGGCCGTCCGGGTAGCCGCTGCCGTCCCAGCGCTCGTGCGTCGAGCGAACGAGCGGGGCCACGGGGAGCAGCCCGGGCGTGCGCTCGAGCAGTCGTTCGCCGGCCACCGAGTGCTCGCGGATCATCCGCAGCTCCAGCTCGCTGAGCGGGCCGCTCTTGTCGAGAACCCACAGGGGGACCTTGAGCTTTCCCACGTCGTGCAGCCAGGCGGTCCGCACCGCGAGGCCGAGGACGGGCGCCGGCAGCTCGACGTGCAGCCCGAGCCTCACCGTGAGCGCAGCGGTGCGCTCCATGTGGCCCGTGACGCCCGGGATGTAGTGGTCGAGGAGGTCGAGCAACGCCGCGGCCGCGGGATCGGCGGCCGGAAGGTCGTTGGCGATGAGGCGGAGAGCCTGGCGTGTCACACGGGTCCTTTCCATTGCTTCGTGACTCGCCAGGGAAGAGAGCCGACCGGGCGTTTTCTTACGCGCCCGGTCGCTTTTCTCGCGCGTGCCGTCTGAGGCGCTACATGTACATCCCGCCGAACTGCCCGCCGGTCACGTTCAACACCTGGCCGTGAACGTAGTTCGACCAGGGCGAGCACAGGAAGAACACCGGGCCGGCCGCCTCCTGCGGTGAGGCGGGCCTGCCGAGGGGGATCAGCATCGCGGCCATCGAGCGCATCTGCTCGGGGATGCCGAGCTGGATCTCCTCGCCGTCCTTCGTCATCACGTTGCCGCTCTCCTTGGCGGCGGTGAGCCGCGTCTCGACGAATCCGAAGGCGACCGCGTTCACGTTGATCTTGAACTGGCCCCACTCCTTGGCGAGCGTCTTCGTCAAGCCGACCACCGCGGCCTTGCCGGCCGAGTAGTTCGCCTGGCCGGCATTGCCCATCGTGCCCGACACCGAGCTGATGTTCACGATCTTGCGGAAGACCTCGCGGCCCTCCTCGCGCTCCTTCTTGGCCGGCTCGCGCATGTGAGGCGCGGCGGCTCGGACGATCCGGAACGGAACGACCGTGTGGATGTCGAGCATCGCCTGGAACTCGGCGTCGCTCATCTTGTGAGCGACGTTGTCGCGCGTGTAGCCCGCGTTGTTGACGATGACGTCCACCCGGCCGAACTCGTCGATCGCCTTCTGGACGAGCTGGTCGGGCACGCCCTCCTTGGTGAGGTCGCCGCCGAAGACCGCGGTCTCGCCCGCGATCTCGGAGGACGCCTGCTCGGCCACGTCGGCGTCCAGGTCGTTGATGAGAACCCGCGCGCCCTGCTCCGCCAGGAGCTCGGCCGTGGCGCGACCGATGCCCCGGGCCGAGCCGGTCACGATCGCCGCCTTTCCATCGAGAACTGCCACTTGTAGGTCTCCTTCTCCGGGTGAGGGGGCTTGAGTAGGCACGGCATCGTACGGCTGCGTACCGGCGGGCGCCCACCTAAACAGTGGGCCAAGCGGGGCGCCGACGTCGCGGGCTGGCTTACGGCCGCGCGCTAGCCTCGCAGCTCAGATGACCCTCAACCTCGTCCGCTACGGGGTGCCGCTCGGTCTGTTTCTCGCCGGCATGATCGTGTGGGCCACCTCAGGGCGAATCGGGATCGCGATCGGAGCGATGTTCCTGAGTGCGGCAAGCGCCGTGCTCCTGTTGAACGTCCTCTACCGGATGGGCGTGGAGGGCGACCGCGAGCGCGACCGCGAAGAGGAGGCGCGGCGCTTCTTCGACGAGCACGGGCGCTGGCCGGACGAGCCGGAGTCCGCCTCGCGCCGGCGGCCCTGACTCACAGCCCGAGCTGCTTCGAGAGGATCTCCTTCATCACCTCGTCCGTGCCGCCGCCGATAGGGCCCAGTCGCGTATCGCGAAGCGCCCTTCCGACCTCGACGTCGCCGTCGAGCAGGCGGAACGCCTCGTCAGCCACCTCGAATGCGGAGCGCTGCGAGAGCAGCTTCGCCTGGGTCACCTCGCGTATGGCGTTGACGTCGGCGGCGAACAGGCGCAGGGCATGGTAGGTGAGGCAGCGCGACGCCTCGAGCTTGACCGCGGCCTCGGCGGTGGCGTGCCGCGGGGCGCCCGCGTCGACGAGGCGCTCTACGAGGCGCTCCATCGAGGCCACCGCACCGAGCGCCATGACCAGCCGCTCCCACTGGAAGTTGGCCATGATCAGATAGAAGCCGCGGTTCTCCTGGCCGAGCAGGTTCTCGTCGGGCACGCACACGTCCTGGAAGGAGAGCTCGGCGGTGTCGGACGCGTGCCAGCCGAGCTTCTCCAGCTTGCGCGAGACGCCATAGCCCTCCATCTCCTTCTCGATCAGGAGGAACGAGAGGCCGTGGTGGCCGCCCTCCTCGGTGGTCTTGACGGCGGTGACGACCGAAATCCGCCCGTACGCCGTTCGTGATGAACGTCTTCGAGCCGTTGACGACGAACCCGCCGTCGATGCGGCGGGCCGAGGTCCGCAGCCCGGCGACGTCCGAGCCGGCTCCCGGCTCGGTGATGCCGAGCGCTGCGATGCGCTCACCGCGGATCGCAGGAGCCAGAAAGCGGCGCTTCTGATCGTCAGTGCCGAACTTCCACACGGGCGGCGTGGCGATCCCGATGTGCGCGCCCACGCCCGCGGCAAGCCCGCCCGAGCCGCAGCGCGAGAGCTCCTCGGTGAGCACGGCGTCGTCGAGGTAGTCGCCGCCGCGCCCGCCGTGCTCCACCGGGTACTTCAGGCCGAGATAGCCGCGCTCGGCCATCCGCTCGAACACCTCGTTGGGGAACCAGCGCGCCGCCTCCCACTCGGCCGCATGAGGGCGCAGCTCGGTTTCGACGAACTCCCTGAGCTCGCGCCGCAGCGTCTCGTGCGCCTCACTGAACGGCGGCAGCGGCATGCCCGTCATTCGAACACGTCGAGCGGCAGTGCCGCCGACACAAGCGCGTTCGGTGAGTCCACGAGCTCCGATACGCGCAGCTCGGCGGCCACGCTCATCAGCACGTACGCCGCCTCGCGGCTGAGGCCGTGCTCGGCCTCGAGCCAGGCGAGCAGCTCGATCAGCGCTCGCCGCGTGGCGAGGTTGAGATCGAGATCTCCCTGGGCGCCGTCGTCAGCGATCGGGATTCCGGTCGCGGCGAACATCGCACGCGGGGGGCGCGGCGGCGCCTCGTACGCCGGGTAGGCGGGCCGCCAGCCATCGCGGCGGAGCGACACGCGGAACGTCGCGGCGCCGCCGGTCTCGATCGCCGAGATGCAGACCTCGCCGTCGCCCTGGGCGAAGTGGAGGTCGCCGACCGAGAGGAGCGCTCCCGGCACGTGGACGGGCAGCCACAGCCGCGCGCCCGGGCCGAGGTCGCGGATGTCCATGTTGCCGCCGTTCTCGCGCGGGGGATAGGTGCGCAGCCCCGGCGCGGCCTCGGGCGGCCAGGCGTGCAGAGGAGTCGGCGGGTTCGCGGCGCCGATCGCCGCCTCTCGCCGCCGCGCGCGCTCGAACAGCTCGGTCGACGGGGCGATGCCGATCGTGCCCGCGTGCACGCAGGCCGCCACGGCGCAGCCGGGCAGCTGCTGAGAGCGGGCCACTTCGCCGACGAGCTCCCATCTCGCCAGGAAGGGTGCGTCGAAGAGGTCGCCGAGGAAGCCGGATCCCGGCCAGATCGCGGTCCAGCCGAACGCGTCCGTCTCGTAGCCGAGCACTTCGAGCTCGAGCACGTCGCCCGGCTCGGCCCCGCGGACGCCGAGCGGCCCCGTGAGCGGGTGCGCGATGGCCGGCACGTCGAGCAGGTCCTCGTGGCTGGACCGGGGGCCGATGAGACCGTCGCGCGAGTCGCGGAGCTCGAAGGTCACCTCCTCGCCGGGTTCGATCCACGCAACCGGCTCGAGCTCCGGCCACCAGCGGTTGTGGCCGTCCGGCGCGCCCTCGTGGAGCGGCCGGGAGCGGTCGATGCAGAGGCGCGGGCTCAGAGCCCGTAGGAGCGGCCGATCACGTCGAGCATGATCTCGTCCGTCCCGGCGCCGATGCGGTTGAGGCGCATGTCGCGCCAGGCGCGCTCGATGCCGTACTCCTTCATGTAGCCGGCACCTCCGTGGATCTGGAGGCACTCGTCCACCACCTCGCAGGCCATGCGCGCGGTGTAGAGCTTCGCCATCGAGATCTCGCGCACCGGGTACTCGCCGTTCGCGAATCGCCACGCGGTGGCGTAGACCATCTGCCGGCCGGCCTCGATCTTCGTGGCCATGTCGGCGAACTTGTGGCGGATCGCCTGGAACTTCGCAATCGGGCGGCCGAAGGCGTTCCGCTCCTGCGCGTACTGGAGCGTACGGTCGAAGGAGCGCTGAGCCCCGGCCACGCATCCGGCGGCGCCGATCAGGCGCTCGCCCTGAAGCTCCCACATGATGTGGTAGAAGCCCTTGCCCTCCTGCCCGAGCAGCGCGTCCGCCGGTACGCGCACGTCCTGGAAGGCGAGCAGAGCGGTGTCGGAGGCGTGCATCCCGAGCTTCTCGAGCCTTTTCTCGCGGATCACGCCCGGGGCATCCATGTCGACGAGGAAGAGGGAGAAGCCGTCGTAGCCGGCGTCCGGGTTCGTCTTCGTCACGAGCACGATGAAGTGCGCGCGGTGCCCGTTCGTGATGTAGGTCTTCGAGCCGTTGATCACCCACTCGTCGC
>Ga0126307_10000162_pt1 | contig 41115 bp, 39 predicted proteins | sample Plot28_FD_89955 | JGI IMG/M metagenome (GOLD analysis project Ga0126307, IMG submission 89955) | Serpentine soil microbial communities from UC McLaughlin Reserve, CA, USA - Plot28 | ecosystem: Environmental > Terrestrial > Soil > Grasslands | place: USA: UC McLaughlin Reserve, Lake County... | reverse complement strand
GGCGGGCCGGGAACCGTCCCGCGGGCGGGCCGGAGGTCGGAGCGGGCCTCGATCACATACGAGAAATCTCCGAACGGAGTCGTCGAGGCATCCCACGTCCAGTCGACGGCCGTGCCGGTTCCACTCCCGACGGCGACGATCGCATCGGCAGCGTCACGGACGGTAACGGTCCACGCCAGCACCTCGGTCAGCGTCGCCCGGAAACGCACCTGGCCGCCGAGGCTTCCGGTGACGACCGGGTTGTAGAGCTTGGGCAGCCCGGTGGCCGCGACGTCGCTCGCAATCCTGTTGAGCTGGGCGTAGAGGGAGCCGCCGGGACAGCTCGTCGGGCCCGTGTCTCGGTGCCCCGAAACCGCGCGCAGAGCGACCTTCGTTCCGGCCGGGTAGCGCGGGTTGCCGCCCGACGTCCATGTGAGCCTGCCGAGCGGGTTCACGTGCGCGATGTCGAGGCGCCAGGCAAGCAGCTTCACGAGCGCAGCACGCGCGGAGGAGGAGATCGCCTGCGACTCGTAGGTGCCGATCACCGCGACGCCGGCGCTGCCCGTGTTGAATCCCTCGGCGTGGGCGCCGACGACGTTCTTGGTGATCCCCCCGCCCCGGCCCTCGAACACCTGACCGTACTTGTCGACGAGGAAGTTGTAGCCAATGTCGTTCCAGCCGTTCGCGAGCACGTGGTAGCGCTCGATTCCCCGGACGATCGCCGCCGACTCCGAGGCCGAGTAGGAGTTCGTCCCGGCGGTGTGATGGACGACCGCGAAGCGAACCGCAGAGGCGTAGTAGGGGTTCGCGCGCACGATGGACTCGTCCGCGCCCCACGCGGCGCGCCGGATGATCGTCGGCTGCGAAGCGCGGGCGGCGACGCGCCCCGGGAGCAGCGCCTTCCCCGCGTGAGGATCGCTCCGGAGGAAGTAGGCACGCAGCTTCGAGACGCGGCCGCCGAGCCGATACTGGATCGACGTTGCAGGTCCCGTCCAGTACGGGCTCCCGAGGGTCCAGCCCCGGGCTGCCACGTCCTCGGCCGAACGGGCGTCCGGCGAGTCCTCCGCCTCGGCCGCCGCCTCCCGCCATGAGCTCCACCGGCCGGCCTGCGAAAAGGTTCGGAACGAAACGCTCCCGGGCCCCTTCCAGTGCAGCCCGATCAGGTTGAACTCGAGCGGTGCCTGTCGCGCACGAAGCTGACCCGTCGCGGAGACCGGCTCATCGCGGACTACGAACCGGTCCGCTCCGTGGGCGACCGCGGGAACGGCCAGAGCGATCACGAACGCGAGGGCGGCGCGAAACAGGGTCATCACTGGACGGCGACCTTCTTGGAAGGCAAACAAAGGCCTTCTCGGCCCTCAAGAGCGAGAGCTTGACCCTGATAGAATTCTTACACTCGAAGATGCTGCTCTTGCGGGGTTTTTTGGCGCTTCTCTGCGCCCTCTCCGCCGCCCTCGCACTAACCGGGACGGCGGTTGCAGCCGATCCTCCGCGCGTTCTCGCGGTCGAGTTCGAGAACGACATCAACCCGGTGACTGCGGACTACCTAACGGGGGCGATCGATCAGGCCGAGGAAGACGGCTACGACGCGGTCGTCATCCTCATGGACACCCCCGGAGGGCTCGACTCCTCGATGCGGGACATCATCAAGAAGGAGCTCGACTCGACGGTCCCGGTGGTCGCCTACGTCTACCCGCAGGGATCCCGAGCCGCCTCGGCGGGAGTCTTCATCACGATGGCCGCGGACGTCGCCGCGATGGCCCCAAACACGAACATCGGCTCGTCGACTCCGATCTCGACCGGCGGGGGAAACATCCCGAGCGACCTTCGCCGCAAGGTCATCAACGACGCGGCCGCCTACATCCGCGGGCTCGCGGAAACGCACGGACGGAACGCCGACTGGGCCGAGGAGGCCGTCCGCCAGGCATCGAACCTCACCGCCCAAGAAGCGCTCGACGAGAACGTGGTCGACGTCGTCGCGCCGGACCTCCCGGCTCTCCTGAACGACATCGACGGGATGAAGACCGAGCCGAAGGGGCTCGTGCTCCACACCGCCGAAGCGAACGTCACCACGATCCACATGTCGCTCTGGAAGCGAATCCTCGACACGCTCATCGACCCGAACATCATCGTGCTACTCCTCTCGCTGGGAGCGCTCGGGATCACTGTCGAGCTCTTCAACCCGGGCCTCATCTTCCCGGGGACCTTCGGCGCGATCGCGCTGATCGTCTCCTTCTTCGGGCTGCAGGTGCTCCCCATCAGCGCGGCGGGCATCCTGTTGATTCTCCTCGCCGCGGCTTTCTTCGCCGCGGAGCCGTTCGTCATGAGCCACGGCGCGCTAGCGCTCGCCGGCGCGGCGTGCTTCGTAATCGGCTCCCTCATGCTGTTCGACCCGGCCGGGCCCGGCTACCAGGTGTCGATCTGGGTGGCGCTCGCCATCGCCGGCACTTTCACCCTCCTCATGGTCTTCGCCCTCACGAAGATCGTCCAGGCGCGGAGGCGGCGGCCTGTTACCGGCCAGGAAGAGCTCGTCGGCCAGATGGGCGTCGTTCGCAAGGCGCTCGACCCCGCCGGGCTCGTGTTCGTCCACGGGGAGCTCTGGCAGGCGCGTTCCGACGACGAGCCAATCGGCGTCGGCGAAGATGTCGTGGTCGAGAGCATCGACGACGGCCTCGTCGTCCACGTGCGGCGGGCAGAGGCCGCGATACCCGTCACGGCATAGGATTAGAACCCCCCAAGGAAACGGAGCCCAATGGTCGCTGCGCTCATCGCAATCGCCGCAGTCGTCATCATCATCCTCTTCCTGCTCTCGGCCGCAATCCGGATCACGCGGGAGTACGAGCGGGGCGTCATCTTCCGGCTAGGACGGCTCCACTCGCCGCCGAAGGGCCCGGGCCTCTTCCTCCTCATCCCCGTCGTCGACAAGATGGTGCGCGTCGACCTGCGGACCGTGACCCTGAACATCCCGCCGCAGGAGGTCATCACGAAGGACAACGTTCCCGTGCGGGTGAACGCGGTCGCCTATTTCAGGATCGTCGACCCGGAGAAGGCGATCGTGCAGGTCGAGAACTTCATGGTCGCCACCTCGCAGATCTCGCAGACGACGCTGCGGAGCGTGCTCGGCCAGCACGTCCTCGACGAGCTCCTCTCCGAGCGGGACAAGATCAACGCGATCCTGCAGGAGATCATCGACGAGGCAACCTCGCCCTGGGGGATCAAGGTCTCCATCGTCGAGGTCAAGGACGTCGAGATCCCGACCGGGATGCAGCGCGCGATGGCGCGACAGGCAGAGGCCGAGCGCGAGCGTCGCGCCAAGGTGATCGCCGCCGAAGGCGAGTTCCAGGCCTCCGAGCGACTCAAGGACGCGGCGAACGTGATGAGCGAGAACCCGATCACGCTCCAGCTCCGCTTTCTGCAGACGATGCTCGAGATCTCTTCCGAACGGTCGTCGACCCTGATCCTTCCCCTGCCGCTCGAGCTCTTCCGCCCGTTCATGGGCGGAACCAACGAACCTAGCTGAACACCGAAACTCCTCCCGAGCTCCGCCGCGACCCGGTCTCCGGGCGCTGGGTGGTGATCGCGCCCGCGAGGGCGCGCCGACCCGGCGCGGGGAAGCCGGAGGCGGACGAGTCGCGCAACGACGTGGCCGGCTGCCCGTTCTGCGCCGGTCGCGAGTCGGCCACGCCTCCGGAGACATTCGCGATCGGGCCGCCCGGCCGCCCGGCCGACGCGCCCGGATGGTGGGTTCGAGTCGTCCCCAACAAGTTCCCCGCGTTCGGCCCCTGGTCGGGCGAGGGCGACAAAACCGGCCTGTTCGCCAGGCGAGCTGCACGGGGTAGGCAGGAGGTCGTCGTCCACTCGCCGCGGCACGTGCGCACGTTCTCCAACCTCACCGGCCGCGAAGTCGAGCAGGTCGCCGAAGCGTGGCAGAACCGTGCATCCACAGCGCTCGAGCAGGGCTTCCCCTACGTCCAGGCGCTCGTCAACGAGGGCCGGGCCGCCGGGGCCAGCCTCGCGCACAGCCACTCGCAGCTGTTCTGGCTCGAGGACGAACCGCCGCTTGTCGCCCAGGAACGGGCGGCGCAGGAAGCGCAGGGCGGCTGCATTCTCTGCCGCGTCCTCGCCGAGGAGCTCGAGCAGCGCATCCGCATCGTCGACGAGCGCGACGGCCTGCTCCTCCTCTGTCCGTTCGCCAGCCGGCAGCCTTACGAGATGGTCGTGGCGCCCCGCAAGTGCACACGGAATCCCTTCGAGGGCCCGGAGCTCGCCGCCGCTCTGCGGCTCTTCTCCGAGGGGATCCGCCGGCTACACGTCGCGGAGGGAGCCGTCCCCTTGAACGCGTGGCTGCACGCGTCCGGGCACTGGCACCTGGAGATCGTTCCCCGACTCTCGGTGCTGGCCGGGCTCGAGCTCGGCGCAGGCTACTTCGTGAACACGCTCGCGCCCGAGTCGGCCGCCGGCGTGCTGCGCGGAGCCTAGGCGCTCACGAGGACCCGCCGGGGCGAGCGTTCTTCCTTGAACTGGCTCGCTGCCTCGATCGCCGTCGAGAGATTGAGACCCTTGTCCTTGCCCTGCTTGATCAGCATCACCGTCTCGAGCGCGTCCATGTCGTAGATGCGCTGCTTCTTGCCTTTCGTCGGGATCTGGGCCTTGTTCGTCCAGTAATCGAGCTGCATCTTCGAGATACCCGCGACCTGACACACCTGGCCGAGATAGAGCTCGACCTTCTCGAGATGCTCCGACAGGTTTATTGGTTCAAGCAGGTCAACGTGCCGGGGAACCGCCATGAACACACTCTTTTCGAATCGGGAGGGACACCTTGCGGGAAGCTACCACCGAGCCGAAGCGTTGTGAAGGTTGGATCCTGCTGAAATCTCCCGCTCGGCCGGAAGGGTTACTCGTCCGCGCCGGGCTCGGCGACGGCCTCTGCCTCGGCAGGAGCCTCATCGGCGACCTCGGCCGGTGCCAAGGCAGCCTCGTCTTCGCCCACCTCGGGCACGTCCGGCTGGTCGACGACCGGTGCGAGGGTCGAGACCTCCTCGCCGTCGCGTGTGCGCATGACGATGACGCCCTGGGTCGAGCGGCCGAGCCGCTTCACGTCCTCGACGGGGACCTTGATCACCGTGCCACCCGTGGACATGAGCATGATCTGGTAGCCGTCGCGGACGACGAGCGCGCCCGCGAGCTCCCCGCGCGCCTCGGTCAGCTTGACGGTCTGGACGCCCAGGCCTCCGCGCCCCTTCACGGGATAGTCGCGGATCGGCGTGCGCTTGCCGAAACCGTTGCGGGTAACGACGAGCACGTCGGCATCGTTCTCGGCCAGGCTCGCCGCGATCACCTCGTCGCCCCGCCGGAGGCTCATGCCGCGCACGCCTTCGGTCGCCCGGCCCATCGGCCGCGCAGCGCTCTCGTGGAAGCGGATCGCCTGCCCTTTGCGCGAGACCATGAGGATGTCGTCCTCGCCCGAGGAGTGCAGCACGGCCACGAGCTCGTCCTTGTCGCGGAGCTTGAGTGCGATGATCCCGTCGGCCTTGAGCGGCGTGTTGTACTCGGCGAAGCGCGTCTTCTTGACGACGCCGTTCTTCGTCGCGAGCACGAGATACTCGGCTTCGCCGAAGTCGCGAGTGGCGATGAGCGTGCGGACGTTCTCTCCCTGTGCGAGGGGTAGCAGATTGACGAGCGCACGGCCCTTGGACTGCCGGCTTCCCAACGGCAGCTCGTGGACCTTCAGCCGGTAGATCTTCCCGACGGAGGTGAAGAAGAGGAGGTAGTCGTGGGTGGAGGCGACGACGAGATGCTCGATGTAGTCCTCGTCCTTCAGCTCCATCCCCATGACGCCGATGCCGCCGCGCCGCTGCTCGCGGTAGGTCGTCACCGGCAGGCGCTTGACGTAGCCGGAGCGCGTGATCGCGATGACCATGTCCTCCTCGGCGATGAGATCCTCGAGCTCGAAGTCACCCTCGGCGGCGATGATCTCGGTACGCCGGTCGTCGCTCTTCGCGTACACGTCCTTGATCTCGAGAAGCTCCTCCCGGATGAGCCCGTCGATGCGGATCTCGTCGGAGAGGATCGCGCGGAGCTCGGCGATGCGCTCCTGGAGATCTGAGTACTCCTCCTCGATTCGCTTGCGCTCGAGGCCGGTGAGGCGCTGGAGGCGGAGGTCGAGGATCGCTTGCGCCTGGATCTCCGTGAGCTCGAAGCGCTCCTGCAGGCCGGCGCGAGCCTCGTCGGGGTCTGCCGATCCGCGGATGAGCGCGATGACTTCGTCGAGGTTGTCGAGGGCGGTGAGGTAGCCCTCGAGGATGTGGGCGCGCTCCTCCGCCTTTCGAAGCTCGAACTTGGAGCGCCGCGTGACGACCACGCGCTGGAAGTCGAGATAGTGCCGGACGAGCTCGAGGAGCGATAGCGTCCGCGGCACCCCGTCCACGAGCGCGACGGCGTTGTAGCCGAAGGTCGTCTGGAGGGAGGTGTGCTTGTAGAGCTTGTTGAGGACGACCTGCGGGATCGCCTCGCGCTTGAGCTCGACCTGGATGCGCATCCCAGATTTGTCCGAGTGGTCGGCCAGGTCGGAGATCTCGGGAAGAACCTTGTCGTTCGCGAGCTCGGCGATCTTCTTGATCACGCCGCCGTCGCCGCCCTTCTTCACCCCGTACGGAAGCTCAGTGACGATGATCGCCGTCTTGCCGCCGCGCAGCTCCTCGATGTGTGCGCGCGCGCGCATGACGACGCGACCGCGGCCTGACCGATATGCCTCGCGGATCCCTTCGCGGCCGAGGATGATCCCGCCGGTCGGGAAGTCCGGGCCCTTTACGAGCTTGCTCAGGCGCTCAACGTTGATGTCCGGGTCGTCGATCATGGCCACCACCCCGTCAATCACCTCGGCGAGGTTGTGCGGCGGGATGTTGGTCGCCATGCCGACCGCGATTCCCGAGGAGCCGTTGACGAGCAGGTTGGGGAACCGCGACGGCAAGACGGAGGGCTCACGCCGGCGCTCGTCGTAGTTGGGGACGAAGTCGACGGTGTCGGCGTCGATGTCGCGGAGAAGCTCGGTCGCGATCCGCGCGAGGCGCGCCTCCGTGTAGCGCATCGCCGCGGCGGGGTAGTCGTCGATGTTCCCGAAGTTCCCCTGCGGGTCGACGAGCGGGTAGCGCATCGAGAACGTCTGCGCCATGCGAACGAGGGTGTCGTAGATGGCCGAGTCGCCGTGCGGGTGGTAGTTCTTCATCACATCGCCGACGACGCTCGCCGACTTCACCCGCGGCCGGTTCGGCTGCAGCCCGCCCTCCTCCATCGCGTAGAGGATCCGGCGGTGCACCGGCTTGAGCCCGTCGCGCACGTCCGGGAGGGCGCGCGAGACGATGACGCTCATCGCGTAATCGAGGAAGCTCGAGCGCATCTCCTGCTCGAGCTCGCGCCCTTCGATGCGGCCGGCGCCGAGGCGTTCGAGATCAGACATCGAGGAACCTCACATCCTGGGCGTTCTGCTCGATGAACTCGCGGCGCGGCTCGACCTGGTCTCCCATCAGCATCGAGAAGATGCGGTCGGCCTCGGCGGCGTCCTCGACCTCTACACGCATGAGCATCCGGCGAGCGGGATCCATGGTCGTGTCCCAGAGCTCGGAGGGATCCATCTCGCCGAGGCCCTTGAAGCGGGCGACCTGGATGCCCTCCTTGGCCAGCTCAAGTGTCAGGGACTTGAGCTCGTCGAACGCCTCGGCTCGGCGCGACTTCTTGCCGAGCGTGATCGTGAAGGGAGGCAGCCCGACGACCGCGGCGGCCTTTTCGTAGGCCTTGCGCAGGCTCCCGTAGCTCGGCGAGCCGAACAGCTCTCCGGGCACGTCGACGTGGTTCGCCGCGCTCGTCGCGCGCTCGGTCACCTTGAGCCGGAACGAGTTGTCGATCCGCGCCTCGACCTCCTCGAGCTCGTAGCCGTTCGTGTTCAGGTCGGGCAGCGCGCTTCGCGCGGTGGTGACGTCCTCGATGGCGTGCTCGACGAAGCGGTGCTCGACCGCGAAGTTCGCGGGCGAGGCGTATTCGCGGAACTCGGAGTTGACCTTGGCGAGCCAACCGTCGAATTCGTTGAGCGCCTTCGAGAACTTGCTCCATTTCGCCTCGGTGAACTTGAAGGTCTGGCCGGTGCGATCGACGATCTCGATGTCCTTCACGCGCTCGCGGACGAGCAGGTCCTCGAACTGGGATTCCTTTTCGATGTAGAGCTCCCGGTTGCCCACCTTAACCCTGTAGAGCGGCGGCACGGCGATGTAGACGTGGCCGCCTTCGACGAGCTCGGGCATCTGCCGGTAGAGGAAGGTGAGGATCAGCGTGCGGATGTGGGAGCCGTCGACGTCAGCGTCCGTCATGACGATCACGCGGTGGTAGCGGAGCTTCTCCAGGTCGAACTCGTCGCCGATGCTCGTGCCGACCGCAGTGATGATCGACTGGATCTCCGCATTCGAAAGCACCTTGTTGATGCGGTTCTTCTCCGAGTTGATGACCTTGCCGCGCAGCGGCAGGATCGCCTGGAAGTGCCGGTCGCGCGCGTCGACCGCCGAGCCGCCGGCCGAGTTCCCCTCGACAAGATAGAGCTCGGCCTCGGCCGGGTCGCGCGTCTGGCAGTCGGCGAGCTTCCCGGGAAGGGAGGCGCTGTCGAGCGCGCCCTTGCGGCGCGTGAGCTCCCGCGCCTTGCGCGCGGCCTGGCGTGCGTTACGCGCAGCGATCGCCTTCTGAATCACCTGGCGGGCGTCGGTCGGGTTCTCCTCGAGGAACTCGGCGAGCTTTGCGTTCACGGCCTGCTCGACGAGCCCACGCACCCACGGGTTTCCGAGCTTTGTCTTCGTCTGCCCCTCGAACTGCGGGTCGCGAAGCTTGATTGAGATCACGGCTGCAAGCCCTTCGCGCACGTCTTCTCCCTCTAGGTTCTCCTCCTTGTCCTTCAGAAGCCCCTTGTCGCGCGCGTACTTGTTCAACGTGCCTGTCAGCGCAGCCTTGAAGCCCGAGAGGTGCGAGCCACCCTCGTGCGTGTTGATGTTGTTGGCGAACGAGAACACCGACTCGACGTAGGACGAGTTCCACTGCATGGCGATCTCGACGGTGCCGTCCTCGGTCTCGGACTCGAAGTAGACGATCCGCTTGTGAATCGGGTCCTTGCTGTCGTTGATGTAGACGACGAAGTCGCGGATGCCGCCGTCGTACTTGAACTCGTACCGGTCGTCGCCCTCGCGCAGGTCCACGAGGACGATCGCCAGGCTCTTGGTCAGGAAGGCGGTCTCGCGTAGGCGCTGGACGAGGGTCTCGACGGAGAAATCGATCTCCTCGAAGACGTCCGCGTCGGGGAGGAACGTGATGGTCGTCCCGGTCTCGTCCGTTTCTCCCGTGATCTCCATGTCGGCCTTCGGGACGCCGCGCTCGTATTCCTGGCGATAGACCTTCCCGTCGCGGTACACCTCGGCGACGAGCCACTCGGAGAGCGCGTTGACCACGGAGACGCCTACGCCGTGCAATCCGCCCGACACTTTGTAGCCGTCGCCCCCGAACTTGCCGCCGGCATGGAGCTTCGTGAGGACGACCTCGAGAGCCGGGCGCCCCTGCTCCGCCATGATGTCGACCGGGATGCCCGATCCGAAGTCGCGGACCGTGACCGAGTTGTCGGGGTGGAGGGTGACCTCGATGCGCTCGTTGCGCCCCGCGAGGGCCTCGTCGACGGAGTTGTCGACCACCTCATAGACGAGGTGATGGAGTCCGCGGGCTCCGGTCGACCCGATGTACATGCCAGGTCGAAGCCGGACCGGCTCGAGGCCCTCCAAAACCGTGATGTCTTTTGCGGTGTAAGTGTTCTCTGTCATCAAAAAAGCCCTGCTAATGGGCTATTTCCGCGCCCGATGAAGTCTATCAGATCGAGCGGTTGGTGCCGGCCGCCAAACTGGCCTCGGCGGCCCGCGCGACCGCCTTCCGGAGATCCGGATTCTCGATGGTCGCGGCGATCCTCGCGCCCTCTGCGCGGTCGGCCTCGCTGGCCTTCGGCATGGTCCGTTTCGAAGCTTCCACAGGTTCCAGGCCGGCCTCCGGAAGCGGGCCCGGCGCGAACCGCAAGGAGGCCGGCGCCTTTTCGCCCAGGCGCTCCTGCAACCGCTCCAGAATCGAGGTCGCGAGCTGCGTGAGCTCGAAGGCCCACGCGCTCGATCTCGTAGACACGTGGAGGCTCCCATCCCGCGCCATCCGGGCAGGCCACGCGTTCGCGGCGATTCCGGCTCCCACGCACTCGGGCCACGCCTCGACGATGTCCCCCAGCCCTCCGACCGGGCCGAAGCGGGCGAGCTCGCGGCGGACCTCGTCCTCGATCGGGCGCAGCGGGCCGAATCTCACCCCGCCGCCTTCGCCTCTCCCGGCGTGACCTCGACGATCAGGTCCGGTTCGGCCACACCCGGCTTGTGCGTCGCGGTTATCACCGTTTGGCCGCCCGCCGGAAGCTGGGCGAGAAGGGCGCCGCGCCGTTCCGTGTCGAGCTCGCTGAAGACGTCGTCGAGGAGGAGAAGCGGCGGCTCACCCCTGCGCTCCGCCAGGAGCTCCGCCTCGGAGAAGACGAGCGCGAGCACCGCGGTGCGCTGCTCTCCCTGGGATCCGAAGCCCCGTAGCTCGCGCTCGCCGGCGGTAATCGACGCGTCGCGCAGGTGAGGGCCTGCACCGGTGACTGCCCGTTCGAGATCGCGCGGGAGCCGCGCCTCCAGCTCCTCGACCGTGAGCCCACGGCCGTCGTACGCGAGCGCGGCATCCGCGAGGCCGAGCCCCTCGGAGATTCTGGAGAACCCGGGACCGAGCAGTGCGGCCAGCTCCGAGCGGCCGGCGTCGAGCTCAGTCCCGAGCGTCGCCACCTGTGCCGTCCAGGGCTCCACGGAGCCGAGGCCGGACTCGCCGGAGCGCACCCGCCGGAGCGCTGCGTTGCGCTGCGCGACCGCGCGGGCGTAGTTCGGAGAGATCTCGGCGCGGCTGGGGAAAACCCGGCCGAGCATGCGGTCGAGGTAGGCACGGCGAACAATCGGGCCGCCCTTCACGACCGCGAGGCGCTCAGGGGTGAAGACGAGCGCGGCGAGCCTCGAGCGGAGCTCCTCGCCACGCGCCAGCGCGGCGCCGTTCAGACGCACCTCCTTCGCAGCTCCGGGCACGACGTCGACCTGGGTCTCGAAGGAGCTCCGCGCGGACGTTCCCGTGAGCCGCACACGTGCCGCCTCCTCGCCGAAGCGGACGAGGCGCGGCTCCGAGCGAGTACGAGGGGAGAATCCCTGCGCGCCGACGTGCAGCGCCTCCAGCAGGTTGGTCTTCCCGACGCCGTTCGGACCGGTCACGAGAACCAGCCCGGGCACCAGGTCGAGCTCGAGCCCGGCGTAGGAGCGGAAGTTCCGGAGCGAGACGTGCCCGACGATCAGCCAGCGAGCCGGATCGGCATGATCAGGTACAGGAAGTCGTCCGACTCCCCGAGAATGAGCCCTGGCCTGAGGGGGCTGATCAGCTTGAAGCGCACCGCATCGTCGCCCACCGACTCGAGGCCGTCGCGGAGAAACTCGGCGTTGAACCCGATCTCGATCGTGTCGCCGGAGTACGCGATGGGCAGCGACTCCCGAGCCTCGCCGACGTCCTGCGTCTGTGCCGAGACCGTCAGCTCGCCGCTCTCGAACCGAAGCCGCAGTGGCGACTTCCGCTGCGCCATGAGCGACGCGCGGCGGACGATCTCGACGAACTCCTCGCGCGGAAGCTGGATCTCGGCTTCGAAGGTCTCGGGCAGGAGCTGCTTGTAGTTCGGGAACTGGCCGTCGATGCGCCGCGCAGTGAGCCAGACGTCGTCGACCCCGAAAACGATCTGGTTCTCCTGCACCCCGATCGAGATCGTCCCCGGCTCGCCGCCCTGGCCGATACGCAATAGCTCGGAGAGAGCGCGCGCCGGCACGATCGCCTCGAGCTCCTGCCCGGGCCCCTTGTCGAGCGCGGTCTCCTTCACGCTGAGCCGGTAGGAGTCCGTCGCAGCCATCACGAGCTTCTCGCCCTCGAAGCGGACGAGAATGCCGGTGAGGACCGGTCGCGACTCGTCGCGGGAGGACGAGCGGCTGACACGGGAGATGGTCTCCACGAAAGCTTCCTTGTCGACCGTGAACGCGGTCTCGGGGTCGATCTCCGGGAGGCGCGGGAAGTCGTCGGCGGCGTAGGTGTGCAGCTTGTAGGACGCCGAGCCGCAGGTCAGCTCAGCGACCCCTTCCTCCGCCCGATGCCCGATCGTCACCTCGCCTGCAGGAAGGAGGCGGACGATATCCACGAGCAACCGTCCCGGGACAACCACAGCCCCTTCGTCCGCGACCTGCGCATCGAGTGAGACCCGAAGCGAGATCTCCATGTCGGTCGCGGAGAGGTGGAGCTGGCCCCCGCCGGCGCGCAACATGATCCCCCCGAGGATCTGGACGCTCTGTGTGCGGGTCGACACCCCGCGGCCGGCGAGCTGAAGCTTGTCTGCGAGCTCGTCCCTACCGCACGTGACCTTCATCGTCGTACCAACAACGGTATCGATACTTGCCATTTAGTTAAAACCTCTTCGTAGTCATAGGGAGTGTGAACGACGGGGAAGACGGGTTGTTTCCGCATGGTTGCTGGGGATCGCCGGTGGACGGTTTTTGTGGACAAGAGCGACTTGTCGACAGGGTGACGGCTCGAGCAGGCGATTTCCCCAGCTTTCGCCAGGTGTGCACAGGACGTTGTTCACCGGGGCTGTTTGATCCTCGCCGTGAGCTCCTGGACGAGGTTGTAGACGCTTCGGTCTTCCTGGATGAGCTTCGCGATCTTGGACGTCGCGTGGATCACTGTCGTATGATCGCGCCCGCCGAACTTCTTGCCGATTTTGGGCAGAGAGCTGTCGGTGAGCTCTCGGCAGAGGTACATGGCCACCTGGCGGGGATAGACGATCTGCTGCGAGCGGCGGTCGCCGGTGAGCTCCTGCATCGAGATGCCGAAGCGCTCGACGACGGCGTCCTGGATCCGCTCGACAGAGACCTCCGGGAGCTCGCCCTGTGGAAAGACGTCCTTGAGCACTTCCTGGGCCAGCTCGACGGTCATCGGGCGGCCGGTGAGGGATGAGAAAGCGACCACGCGCGTGAGCGCGCCCTCGAGCTCGCGGATGTTCGTGGAGATGCGGCTCGCGATGAAGGTGAGGACGTGCGTGTCGGGCACGTGGATCGCGTCCGTCTTCACCTTCTTCCTGAGGATCGCGATGCGCGTCTCGAGGTCGGGCGCCTGGATGTCCGTGATCAGACCCCACTCGAAGCGTGAGCGGAGGCGCGCCTCGAGGGTTGCGATCGCGCGCGGCGGGCGGTCCGAGGAGATGACGATCTGCCTGCCGGCTTCATAGAGCGAATTGAAGGTATGGAAGAACTCCTCCTGGATCCGCTCCTTGTGCTCGAAGAACTGGATGTCGTCGATGAGGAGCACGTCGTAGTGGCGGTAGCGCTGCTTGAAGCCTTCGATGCGCTTGTCGCGGAGCGAGTTGATGAAGTCGTTCATGAAGATCTCGCTCGTCACGTAGCGCGCTGAGAGGTTGCGCGAGTGTTCGCCGATGTAGCTTGCGATCGCCTGGAGGAGATGCGTCTTCCCGAGGCCCGTTCCGCCGTAGATGAAGAGGGGGTTGTAGGCCTGGGCCGGCGCTTCGGCGACTGCGAGTGCCGCGGCGTGCGCGAAGCGGTTCGACGACCCGATGACGAAGAGGTCGAAGGTGTACTTCGGGTTCAGCCCCTCGCCGAAACGTGCCGGCGGCGGGGACTCGAACTGCTGGGACTCGTCGAGCTCGCGTACTGCGAGGCGCACGGTGCGGTCGCTTCCCACCGTCTCGCGGATCGCGGCGTGGATGAGGTCGAGGAAGTGATCCTCGATCCACGTGCGCGTGAAGTCGTTGGGAACGGCGAGAACGAAGTGCTCGTCGCTGAGCTCGATCGGCCCCGTGTCGGCGAACCACGTCGTGAACGTCGATTCGCTCAGTGCGTCCCTGAGGCGGTTCGATACCTCGGTCCACAGTGATTCCGCGCTCAGTTCAGCAGGGCGTTGCACGCCGGCTTATTGCTCCCTCCGCCAGACTCCGGGAAGCGGCGATCATAGCAACGCCGCCGAGGCCCCTCAACGCTTGAAAACATGCGGGCCGAAGCGCCAAAAACGGGGCCTGAGCAGGCAATTTCTTTCTTTCCACAGCAGTCTCCACAGCTGTGGAAAGGTGGTGTAAGGCCTGTGGCCATGCGGTTTTCCGCCTGTGGATTTCCATGAGCGCAGTTTTTTCGAGGCTGATCGTTCGGGCGGCTTCGAACACGACCGCCGCGGGTCTCCGGGGCTTCCGCAGGGCTCGGCTGGGTCACCAGGCGGGAGTCCGGCTTCTCTATACTGGCCCGGTGGCCGGCAAGGGCCGGCCCGCATCCCACACATCTTCTTCTCGCACCGCTCTTGAAACGCACTTTCCAGCCGAACGTTCGACGCCGGAAGCGCCGGCACGGATTCCGCGCGCGGATGTCGACCCGCGGCGGCCGCGCGATTCTCAAGCGCCGCCGCGCCAAGGGGCGCAAGCGTCTCTCGGCCTGAGCCGGGTTGAAACGTCGCCACCGTCTTTCTCGCTCACGCGACTTCGACGCCGTCTACCGGCACGGCCGCTCCACGGCCACGCGCTATCTCGTCCTCTACGCGTTCCCGCGCGAGGAAGGTGACGGCCTCGGGCCGCGGCTCGGCCTGGCCGTCTCACGCCAGCTCGGGAACGCGGTCGAGCGGAACCGGATCAAGCGGCGCCTGCGGGCGGCGTTCGAGCAGATCGAGGGCGATCTCCCCGTGGGCAACGACTACGTCCTGATCGCAAGGCCCGGCCTCGGCGAGGCGATCGAGAGCCGCGGGTTCGAGTGGCTGGGCGAGCGTGTGGCGGAGGTCTTCCAGAAGGAGAGGGCGACGGCGTGAGCTCGGTCGCGATCTTCTTCGTCCGCGGCTATCGCAGGCTGCTCTCTCCGTTGTTCGGAGCGACGGCCCTCGGCAACCCGCGTTGCAAGTACCACCCCTCTTGCTCGGCGTACGCCCTCGAGGCCTACCGCGAGCTCGGCTTCCTACGCGGGACCGTGCTGGCCGCATGGCGGCTCCTGCGCTGTAACCCGTGGAGCCACGGCGGGGTCGACTACGCGCGCGACCAGCGGATCTTCCCGCTCCGAGGGCGCCCGTGATCTTCGCCGTCGCCAATCCGCTTCGCCCGATCGAGAACATCATGACGACGGTCCTCGAGTGGATCCACTCCACGCTGGGCCTCCCTTGGGCGTGGGCGATCATCGTGCTCACGCTGATGGTGCGGATCGTGATCGTGCCGCTCACGGTCAAGCAGATCCGCTCGATGCAACACCTTCAGGCGCACGCCCCCGAGCTCAAGGCGCTGCAGCAGAAGTACAAGCACGACAAGCAGCGCATGAACGAGGAGGTCATGAAGTTCTACCGGGAGAACAAGATCAACCCGGCGGCCTCATGCCTGCCGATCCTGATCCAGATCCCGGTCTTCATCTCGCTGTACTACGTGCTCAAGGACTTCGAGAAGGAGGTCTTCCCCCAGTACCCGGGCTCGGACCTCGGCTGGCTCGGGATCGTCCCGAACATCACGACGAGCATCACCGACCACTGGTCGGGTTGGCTCCTGCTCGCAATCTACGTCGTCAGCCAGGTGGCCTCGACGTACTTCATGTCGACGACGATGGACCCGCGTCAGCGGTGGATCTTCATGGCGCTGCCGCTCGTCTTCGTCCTCTTCATCGTCAATGCCTCGTTTCCGGTCGGCCTCCTTCTCTACTGGGTGACGACGAACCTCTGGACGGTCGGCCAGGGGCTCGTCACGAGGCGGCTCATGCCGAAGCCCCAGCCGCCACCCAAGCGCTCGTCACGTACGCCGGCGAAGGACGCTCCCGCGGACGACGGCTCGAGCGCGGTCGGCAAGGCGGCCCAGCCCTCGCGGGCGACTTCCTCCGGGCAGCAGCGGGTCAAGCGTCGCAAGAAGAAAGGCCCCCGGTCGAGGCGATGAGCGAGACCGAGCGGGAGCTTTCCGACACCGAGGTCGAGGCAACCGGCGAGACTGTCGGGGAGGCGAAATGGGCGGCGCTCCGGGAGCTCGAACGGCGCTTCCCCGGGATCGACAAGTCGACGGTCAGCTTCGCGGTTCTCTCCGAGGGCGAGCGCGGGCTCCTCGGCGTGGGCTACGCGCCTGCCCGCGTGATCGCGAAGGCAGGCGCCGTTCCGCCGCCTGCCGAGGCCGGCGACGAAGAGCCGGATTCCCCTGCCGCACGCCTGCGGGAGCTTCTCGACCGCGTGTGCGCAGCGCTCGGCGCTCCGGTGCGCATCGAGATCCACGAGGACGAGGAATTGCTCACCGCCACGCTGACCGGCCCGGACCTGGGGCTCGTGATCGGCAAGCGCGGACAGACCATCGACTCGATCCAGTACCTCGCGACCGCGATCGTCTTCCGTGGAATGGACGAGCGCAAGAGCATCGTCGTCGACGCGGCCGGCTACCGCGACCGGCGCCGCGCGACGCTCGAACAGCAGGCCGACCGCGCAGCTTCGGAAGCGATCGCAGCCGGCGAGCCGATCACGCTCGACCCGATGTCGGCGGTCGAGCGGAAGATCGTGCACGTGTATCTGCAGGAGCATGAGGACGTCGAGACGGCGAGCGAGGGCAACGAGCCCAACCGCTTCGTCGTCGTCCGCCCTGTCTGACCAGCGCCTCGACCGCTGGCTTGCGGCGCTCCTCGCGACGTCGGGCCTGACGGCGATCCGGGACAAGGACGAGGCGCGGGCGACGCTGTTCGGCGGAGCGCTCGAAGCGGTCGAGCTCCTGGGCGACGGACCTGTGGTGGACGTGGGTTCGGGCGGGGGCTCCCCGGGGATCCCGCTCGCGGCGGTTCGCCCGGAGCTCGACTTCGTCCTCCTCGAGTCGAACGGGCGCAAGTGCGACTTTCTGCGGAAGGTAGCGGCCGAGTTCGAGAACGTCTCCGTGGTCTGCGAGCGCGCCGAGGAGCATGCCGCCGGCGAAGGCCGCGACGCGTACGGGACGGCTATCGCGAGAGCTCTCGCCGCCCCTCCCGTGGCCGCCGAGTGGTGCCTTCCGCTGGTGCGGCCGGGGGGCCGCGCGGTGCTCTTCGTCGGTCCGAGCGCCGACCTCGAAGCCGTCTCGAAGGCGGCGGGCGAGCTGGCCGCGGAGATCGAGGAGAGCCCTTCGGGATTGGTGCTGCTCCGGAAGACCGGGCCCACTCCGGAGCGCTTCCCGCGCCGGCCAGGCGTGGCGAAGAAACGTCCTCTCGCCTGACTAGGGTTCGCTTTGTGGGGACGATCCTGGCGCTCGCGAATCAGAAGGGCGGAGTCGGCAAGACGACGACCGCCGTGAATGTCGCCGCCTGCCTTGCCGAGGCGGGCGCGAAGACGCTTGTCGTCGACCTCGACCCGCAGGCAAACGCGACGTCGGGCCTCGGCGAGAGCGCGAACGGGACGTCGTCCTATGACCTGCTGGACGGTGCGCCGCTCGACGAGATCGTCCACGCGACCCGCTTCGAGAACCTCGACGTCGTCCCGTCGCGCCCGGAGCTGGCCGGGGCTGCGGTCGAGCTGGCCGCGCACGGCGACGGCGAATCCTTTCTTGCGGGCGCCCTGGAGACTGCACGTGAGACGTATTCCTACGTCTTCGTCGACTGCCCGCCCTCCCTGGGACCGCTCACGGTGAACGGCCTCGCGGCCGCGGATCGCGTCCTCGTGCCGGTGCAGTGCGAGTACTACGCGCTCGAGGGGCTCGCGCAGCTTCTCCACTCCGTCGAGCTCGTGCGCGCGCGCCTCAACCCGAAGCTCGCGCTCGCGGGCATGCTCCTGACGATGGTGGACGGGCGTACCCGGCTCGCAGCCGACGTCGCAGCCGAGGTGAGGCGCCACTTCGGCGAGCTCGTCTTCGAGGCAGTGGTCCCTCGGAGCGTCCGCCTCGCCGAGGCGCCGAGCCACGGCCTGCCCATCACCGCCTACGACCCGGCCTCCGCCGGAGCCGACGCCTACTACCGAGTCGCGAGCGAGCTTGTCGACCGCACCTAACAGAAGGGGTCTCGGTCGCGGCCTCGAGGTCCTCATCGGAGGAGACGCCTCGCCGGCCGAGCTCCTGCAGATTCCGCTCGGCTCGATTCGCGCGAACACGCGCCAGCCGCGCAAGCACATCGACGCGGACGGCATCAGCGGGCTCGCCGACTCCGTGCGTGTGCAGGGAGTCATGCAGCCCGTCGTCGTCCGGCCCGCGGAGGGCGGCGGCTACGAGCTCATCGCCGGCGAACGCCGCTGGCGCGCCGCCCGCGCAGCCGGACTCGCAACCATCCCCGCGCTCGTGCGCGAGAGCGACGACCGCGAATCGCTTGTCCTCGCACTCGTCGAGAACGTCGCGCGCGAAGACCTATCCCCAATCGAGGAGGCACGCGCCTACGCCGTTCTCATGGACGAGTTCGCTCTTTCTCTCGGCGAGGTAGCCGAGCGGGTTGGCCGGTCGAAGCCCACGGTCTCGAACCGCGTGCGGCTGCTCGAGCTTCCGGAGGACGCCCTCGGCCTCGTGGAGCGCGGTCTTCTGACTGAGGGCCACGCCCGCGCGATCCTGTCCGTTCCCGGCCACGACGAGCGGCGTGCGCTCGCGCGGAAGGTCGTCGCGCAGGGTCTCTCGGTCCGCGCGACCGAACGCGCAGCTCGCTGGGCGGGCGCGCAGACGAAGCCACGGAAGTCGCCCCGAATCGACCCGGCGCTTGCCGATCGCGCGCGCAAGTCGCTCGAGGCGATGACCGGCGCGACGGTGAAGGTGACCGACACGCGCATCGAGATCCCGTTCGACGACGAGGTCGCGCTCGCCGAGATCGTCGAGTCGCTTGAGGCCCGTAACTGAGCTCCTCGGCGGATCGTTATGCGTAGGTGCGGCCCTGGGTGCAGGACATCGAGTTTCTCGAGGCGACCAACCAGGACAAACTGGTGCGCCAGCTCGTCCTTCGTATGGCCGGCCTCGAACGGTACGGCAGGCTCCCAGGCTTCATCGCAGCCGTCGGCGTGGACGCGGAGCTCGATGCCGAGACGAAGGCGACGGTGCTCGAGCTGGCACATGACGAGGCGTTCCTCCTAGCCTGCGAGGACTACATGCGGGCGACGGCCTATCTGCACTGAGGCGCTACAATGCGCCCCGGCTCGGGCGATTAGCTCAGTTGGTTAGAGCGCCGCTCTGATAAGGCGGAGGTCCCTGGTTCGAATCCAGGATCGCCCACTTCGGTGTGCTCGTCGCCAGTGATCGGGTGCGCTGAGGCCAACAAGCCGAGCTCCAAGCGGATATGGTGCTGCTGGGAATTGCGGTGAAGGATCGGGAGTAGGGGTTGCGGTGGTGTCGCCGGGAACTGCGGTGAGGGTTGAATGGGGGATCGGGATTGCAGTGCTTGCGCTGCTTGTCTGCGCCCCCGCGGCCGCCCAGACGCCGACGCCTGATCCAGCGCCGCTCCCTCCGGCACCTCCACCTCAGAGCGAGCCCCCTCCTCCGACGTCTGCGAAAGCTCCGCCCGCCACGACGGTCGGGGAGGGAAAGGGGCCCCGACCTCGCCGAAATCACGCGAAGGAGCACGGGCCCACGCCGCAGCTGAGGCCGTTCCATGGGCCCAACGCCGAGCTCGGTCCGACCATGTTCATGCCCCGGCCCGACACTGTCGCCGCCGGACAAGTGATGTCGGTGATCTCCGAAAACGACCCTATTGACCGCACGGATAGCGCGCGGCCAGTCATCATCGTGGTTGCAGTTGCTCTCCTGCTCATGGCCGGGGGCTTGCTGCTCGTTTCCTTCCAGCACTGATGGCCATGCCGAAAATCAGGGCCGCCGTCTTGACGATCGTCTGGTTTCTTCTGGGTGGTTCGCTTGCCGGAGCTGCGCCTCCTACTCTCGCCAAGCCACAGATCGTAGCCGGGCCGGCATCTTCGACGAGGGAAACGGCTGCAACGCTCGACTTTGCAAGCTCGGAGGAGGGCGTCAGCTTCACGTGCAGGCTGGATGGCTCGGCTTGGGAGCCATGCGTCAGTCCGACGACGTACGCCTCTCTCGCAGAGGGTTCTCATGACTTCTCGGTGCGAGCGGTGGCCGGAGACGATTTGAGCTTGCCGGCACACTGGTCATGGAAGGTCGACTTGACGCCGCCCGTACTGCCAGGCAACCAAACCAAAGAAGCCGCATCGCCGTTGGGAACGGTCGTCAACTTCTCCGCCACGGACAACCTCGATCCATCGCCCGCTCTCAGCTGTTCGCCGGCCTCCGGCTCAGTCTTCGAAGTCGGGCCGCCGGCGAACGTTGACTGCACGGCCCGCGACGCGGCTGGCAATGAGTCTGCTGGATCGTTCACCGTAACCATCGTAGACACCACGCCTCCTGTTCTCGACCAGCATCAGGACGTCATTGCGGCTCAGGAATCGTCTTCGGGCGCCGTGGTGCACTACGACCTACCTACGACTACGGACAACAGCGATGCCGCTCCCCTCATCAGATGCACGCCGAGCTCGGGCTCGACGTTCCCGCTCGGTACGAGTCACGTCACTTGTTTCGCCGTGGATGCCTCGGAAAACGAGAGCGCTCCGGGCAGGTTCGACGTCATCGTGCAGGCTGGCCCGGCGCCCGCCGTTCCGCTCTTGACGTCCGATGTCGGCGTCTTGACCAACCGGACAAGCGTCGCCCTCTCCTTTAAGACCGGCGACGGAGCGAGCCTCGCCTGCAAGTTAGATGGGCCGGCCGGCGAGGGAGCGTTCGCCATGTGTGCGAGCCCGAGGACTTACGCGGACCTCGGCGACGGGAGTTACCTCTTCACCGTACGTGCGACGAACTCCATCGGTAACGTCAGCGAAGCGACCTTCGGTTGGGTGGTCGACACGATCCCGCCGGGCCAAGTTCGGCGCGTCCATTCAAGTTTCGGTGATGGGTGGGTGCGTCTTTCCTGGCGCAACCCCACCGACGTCGACTACGCCCGGGTGTCGGTCTGGCGCAGGAAGGTTGGGCGCAGCTTCTGGAAGCTGATTGCGACGCGGAAGGAGAGAACGTCGTTTCGCGACGGAAGCGTTCGGAACGACACGCGTTACGTCTACGCCCTCCGAAGTATCGACCGCGCGCGGAATGATTCGCCGCCTAAGACGATAGAGGGTCGTGCGAGCAAGATCCTCAATCCCGGGTTCGATGCCGTCCGCGGCTCTCCGCCACTTATCGACTGGACCTCGGTTGAAAATGCGACCTACTTCAACATGCAGCTGTGGCGGGGTGGACGCAAGATCCTGAGCGTCTGGCCCAGGAGGTCCGCATATCGCCTGCCCGCGACCTGGACATACAACGGGGGACGTTACTCACTTCGGAGTGATCGCTACCTCGTATATGTCTGGCCGGGCTTCGGGGCCAAGTCAGCTGTGGACTACGGGCGGCTACTCGGCTGGACTGCATTTCGGATGCGGTGAATGACCATTCGAGCCACGGCGTGGTTGCGCCCGCTGCTTGATGCAGGCGGATCCGCGTACCCTCGGTGAGCGTCTCCGCCTGCCGGAAGAGAACACTGGTTGCGCCAAGCGATCTCGATCGCCTCGCGGGCCGTCTACCTGACGTCGATGTGTCGCCTCGTTGACTTACGGCCTCAACACCGTGATGCGATTTGCCCCCGCTCGGGCGATTAGCTCAGTTGGTTAGAGCGCCGCTCTGATAAGGCGGAGGTCCCTGGTTCGAATCCAGGATCGCCCACTTCACCATGCCGGCTTCTGTTTCCGCACACCCCCGGCGAGGCAACGAAGGTACCGGGCTAGAATCAGAACGAGGCCCAGACGCGATGCAGGAGATGGTCATCTACGGGGTGAGCTTCGACATGGTCGGCAAGCAGCCGATCGTGCTTCTGAAGACAGCCGACGGAAACAAGTTCCTGCCGATCTGGATCGGCCACCCCGAGGCGGCGGCGATCCTCATGAGGCTCCAGGGCGCCTCGACTCCGCGCCCGATGACGCACGACCTGCTCTCGGAGATGCTCGCGAAGCTCGAGGCACGTGTCGTTCGCATCGCGGTCACCGAGCTCCGCGAGAACACGTTCTACGCGCTCATCACCGTCGCGGTGAACGGGAGCGAGATCGAGATCGACTCGCGGCCGAGCGATGCCATCGCGCTGGCGGTCCGCTCCGATGCGCCGATCTTCGCGGACGACACGGTCATCGAGGAGAGCGCGATCGAGTTCGAGCACGAGGATGACGTCAACGAGGAGCAGATGGTCGAGGAGTTCAAGAAGTTCCTCGACGACGTCAAGCCCGAAGACTTTTCGTCAGAGACCTAGCCCAGCTCACGCTTGGTGAGCTCGAGGAGCTCCGCGTGGAGGTCGCGCAGGCCGTCGGCCGAGAGCGGCCCGCCGTTCTTCCGCTCGAGCTCGGCCAGAAGCGCCTCCTCGCGGCCCTTGTCCAGGAAGTCGTAGCCCATCGCGGCCTTGTGCTCCTTCAGCTGGCGCACGAGCTCGAGCCGGCGGTTGACCGCGCCCACGATCTCGTGGTCGGTGGACGCGATCTCCGCTCGCAGCTCCTGCACGCGGGGGTCTGAACCAGGGTCGCCATGCATCAGGCGAAGATATAGATCGTCGTGCCTACTGCCCAGCGGTCATAGAAGCCGGGCGCGAACCACATCGGTGTGCGAACGCAGCCGTGACTTGCCTGGTAGGCCGGCACGGAGTGATAGCCGTGGATGGCGAAGGCGCCCGTGAAGAAGAGCGAGTAGTACATCCCGCTGCCGTTCAGTCCCGGGACCTTGCCGTAGACGTGGAACTTGCCCACGGGCGTGTTCCCGGTAGCCCCGGTCGAGACGTGGGTAATGCGGACGACCTTTCCTTTCCGCACTTCGTAGAGGACCTGCCGTGTCTTCGAGACCTCGACGTGGTTTCCCCTGGCGACGCGGGCCTTGGGGACCTTCGCCCGCCCGAGTACCCTCCAGACGCCGCGTGAGACCCGGCCCGTGCGAGCCATCCCATGCACTTTCTGGAAGGCGAGCACGGCCTCGTACGTGTCGTAGGCGTAGTAACCGTTCGGGCCTCCGCGCACGAGGTGGCGGAGCGCGGCGAGCCGGCGTTCGAGTGCGAGAACTGCCCTCTCGCGCGCGCCGGTCGAGAGCGCCGGCGCGAGGATGCGGTAGTCCTTTCGTCGGGTGAAGCCCTTGAAGCCGGCATGCGGTTCGAGGAGGAGCCGCGCCCGGTGTCGCCCGAGCCGGTCGGTCGGAACAACAGCCGTGTAGTGGCCGTCTTGCTTGACATTGACGTGCCAGTGGCGCGTGCCGACCCTTAGGGTCAGTGAGCCTGCCGATGCCGGTCGCAGGCGTCCTTTCAGGACGAGACGGTTGCCCGGGTACCTGAGGCCGGCCATGCGCCTCGTGAGGATGGGCTTGAGCTTCAGGTCGATCGGGTCGGAGAGGTCGCTCGCGGTTTGGACGTGGTAGGCGCCCGGCTGGGTTGCCGGAAAGCCGAAGCCGAACTCCCCCGTCGTCGCGTCCGCGTTGGCCGTCAGACCTGTGGAGACGCTGTTGTAGAAGAGCTCGACGACGTCGCCTGGCGCGGCCGTTCCGCTCAGCATCACCTGGGATCCGTAGCGTGGTGCCGAGGGTTGAGCGGTGAACGGAATGGTCGCGCCCGCGGTCGCGGGTGCGGCGAGGACGCAGAGGACGACGACAAGAGCTCGGCGCACGGGCGAAATCTGACAGACGTCCCGGTTAGTACGCCAGCTGCAGGTACACGATGAGGATTCCGACCCCGTTATAGAAGCCGTGCGCGAACATGCCGGGCCAGACGCTGTCGGAGCGGAGGCGGACCCAACCGAGCGCGATCCCGAAGAGGACGAGCGGAGGAAGCGCGGCGAGAATCCCGTGGCTGAAGCCGAACACGAGCCCGGTGATGACCACCGCCGACATCCCGCCGAGGAACTGCAGCGCGCGGACACCGAGCCCGCGGAAGAAGAGCTCCTCCGTGAAGGGAACGACCGTGCTGACGATGATGCCGTTCAGGAGGAACGCCCTGGCGTGCTCGGGCTGCCACTCGTCGGGAGACAGACCCTGCTCCCGGCCTCCATGGAGCAGCGGCTCCAGAAGGACGCTCACGATGAGCACGCCGAGGATCAGACCGACGGCGATTCCGACCCAGCGCCAGCGAAACCGGTTCAGGCCGAGAGCCCGCGGAGTCCGCGGGTACGGGATGGCAAAGGCGAACGTGAGCCCGACGAGCGCCGCGTAGTAGACGATCGTCGTAACTGCGAAGCCGTAGTCGTAGAAGACGTCCTTCGTGTCCTCGGCGCTGACCTCGCGGCCGATGAAGCTTCCGGCGATGAAGAGGATGGCCAGGATCGACCATCCGAAGAACGGGACGGCCTTATAGTCGCTCGAAGGCGTTGCCGAAGTCGGCGACGATGTCGTCTGCATCCTCACACCCTACGGACACGCGTAGAAGCCCCGGTGTGATCCCGGCGGCCGCGAGCTGCTCCTCGGAGAACTGCCGGTGGCTCGTCGAAGCAGGGTGGGAGACGACGGTGTCGACACCTCCGAGACTGGTCGCTCGCTTGCAGAGCTCGAGCCCGTTCATGAACGCCTCGCCTGCCTCCCGGCCTCCGCCCAGCTCGACGGCCAGCATCCCGCCCGAGCCCGCGAGCTGGCGCTTCGCCAGCTCGTGCTGGGGATAGCTCTCGAGCCCGGCATAGTAGACGCGCTTGGCTCGAGGGTGCCCTTCCAGGAAGCGGGCGACCTCCAGTGCATTTGCGCAGTGGCGCTCCATGCGGAGCCCGAGGGTCTTCAGGCCCCGCCGAAGGAGGTAGGCGGGGAAGGCGTCGAGCACGGCACCGGTGTCGATCTGCCATGTGCGTGCCTGCGCGACGGCATCGGCGCCTCCGGCGAAGACGCCCGCAGTCACGTCGTGGTGGCCGTTCAGATATTTCGTCGCCGATTCGCACACGATGTCGGCGCCTAGCTCGAGCGGACGGCAGAGCGCCGGCGATGCGAACGTGTTGTCGACGATCATGAGTCCGTCGCCCTTCGTGGCGGCAATTGCCTCGAGATCGGCGACGGGGAGGCCGGGATTCGACATCGTCTCGACGTAGCGAACGTCCGCGGGGCGCTGCCAGGCCTCGTGGTCGGTGACGTCGAGATGGACGACCTCGACCCCGAGCGGCTTCAGGCGCTGCTCTGCGAAGGCATAGGTCGCGCCGTAGAGCTGTTTCGCGCAGAGCAAGGTGTCCCCGGGCTGGAGCGTCGTCATGAGCGCCGCCGAGATGGCCGCCATCCCGGAGGCGAAGGCCTGGGCTGCCTCTGCGCCCTCAAGGTCGGCGAGCACGTCGTTCAGCTCCTCGACGGTCGGGTTGCGGAGCCGCGAGTAGAGGAAACCGTACTCCTCCTCGCTCATCACGCGCCCGAAGGTGGCGGCGTCGTCGAAGGAAAAGGTCGTGGACGTGACCACGGGCTGGACGACCGGATCGCCAGGAGCGTCGGGGAGCGCACGACCGTGAATCGCGCGGGTGGAGAAGCCACGGTTCCTCATAGGCCCAGCCGTGCGGGGAGCGTAGCGAGCGGAGGAGGCTCGAAGCCGAGGCCTGCGGCCAGGGCCCCGGCCTGGTCGGCCGGGTCGTCGCCGATGTGGATCGCGCGCTCGGGCTGGACTCCGAGTCGCTGGAGGGCCTCCTCGAAGACGCGGGGATCCGGCTTCTCCGCTCCGGTCTCCGCGGAGCTGACGACCGCAGAGAGGTATTTTGCGAGCCCGGCCCGCTCGAGCTGCTCGCCGATGCCGACGTCCCAGTTCGTCACGCAGGCAAGCTCAATCCCTGCCCGCCGCAGCCGGCGGAGCGCCTCCACGACTCCGTCGAGCGGGCGGAAGACAAGCGCGCCGACGAACGCGGGCGCGAACTCCTCCGGATCCAGCTCGGGCGCCACGCCCTGCAGGAAGACGCCGGCGCAGCGCTTCCTCAGATCGAGCAGCGTAGCCTCGTCCTTCCCCTCGCCCTTGTGGACCAGGTAGTACTCAACCTCGGCGGCGAACGCGGCGGCGACGGACTTCTCATCGCGTTCCAGCCCACGCTCGGCGATGGCGGCCCGCAGGCGGCCGACAGGGTGCTCGAGCTCGACGAGCGTGCCGAACGCGTCGATTGTGACCGCGTCGACGTCTGCGCCGCTACTGGAAGGCATCCGGGTGAAGTGCCCGGGCGATTTCCTCGAGGCCTTGGGCGACGCGGGGCCCTGCGCGATTGACCAGGTTGGCGGGGACGACGACCACGTGCTTCTTCCGCACCGCGGCGAGGTCGGAGGTGACCGGGTTTGCACGCAGCGACTCGAGCGTCGTTTCGCTGTCGGAGGTGGCCAGAAAGATCTGCGGGTCAGCCTCTCGGAGATCCGCGAGGGGGTATGGCCCCGGCCCGGGGCTCGACCCGGCGACGCTCGTCCCCTTGGCGCGCTTCACGAGGTCCCCCAGGAGCGAACGATCGGAGACGGTGATGAAGAAGCCGGTGTCCACGAAGACGGAGACGGGCGGCACGTCGGCGAGCTTCTGCTGGATTGTCGCCACCTCCTGCTGGATCTTGCCGACCAGTCGTCGGGCCTCCGACGCCTCGCCGACGAGGAAGCCGAGGTCGATCGCGCCCTGCTCGATGTTCAGAAGAGAGGCGGCGGGCTGGATGTAGACGGCGGCATCGGTCGCCCGCTGGATCCGGGCGACGTCGAGCTGGTCGGCCGTCTGCGTTGCGACGACGAGGTCGGGCTTCAGGCGGATCGCTCGGTCGACGTCAATCATGCCGGTGAGGCTGACGACCTTCGCCGGCGTCGACTGCGGAATCCGGACCCCGGTGGGCACGCCCACGAGCCGGTCGCCGGCGCCGAGGGCCGAGATCAGCTCGGTCGAGCCGGGGTCGAGCGCCACGATGCGTTGCGCCTGCTTCTTCAGGACCGTCGGCTGCGCGCCCGCACCTTGGACGGTGACCGGGTACGGCTGCGCCAACGTGCCCAGAGGCTCGCCGCGCTCGCCGCAGCCTGCGCCGGCAAGAGCGACAAGGAGAAGGGCGCAGGACACGAGCCGGCGGAACCGCACGATCGGCACTATTCAACATGTATGCGGTTCTTCAGCGAGCAGGAGGCGAACGACGCGCTCGGTGTGGTAGCGCCGCTCGTCGAACGGCTCGTCGCTGCACGCGGGCGTTTCGTCGCGGACGGGCAGCGTCTCTCCCGGCTCAAGCAAAAGGTGACCGGGAACGGGGGCGGGCTCGATCCAGCTCGCGTGCAGGAGGCCCAGAGCGCTGTCGAGGAGGTTGCTAACGAGATCGGGGTGCTCGTTGCCGAGCTTGAGTCGGCCGGTGTGCAGGTGAAAGACCTCGACCGCGGGCTCGTCGACTTTCCGGCTCGCCACCCCGAAAGCGGCGATCTCGTGCTGCTCTGCTGGCATCTCGGAGAGGACCGCGTGGCCTTCTGGCACGGCCTCGAAGAGGGCTTCGCGGGCAGGAAGCCGCTCCCGTTCTGAGAATTCCCGTCCGTGAGCGATTTCTGGCGGCATCTCCTGACGGCGGGCATCGTCGTCCTGATCACGATCGTCGTGGCGAAGCTCGTCGACCGGTGGCTGGTTCGCCGACTCAAGCTGAGCCCGAACGTGATGACGCGCTACAGCGTCATCCGCCGCACGGTCGTGGTCGGCGTGGTCATCGTCGGCGTCCTCTCGGCGTTACTCGTGATTCCCGAGGTGCAGGCCGTGGCGGGCTCGATCCTTGCTTCCTCGGCAGTGATCGCGCTCATCATCGGTTTCGCCGCCCAGTCGACGCTCTCGAACGCGATCGCCGGCATCCTCATCGCTTTCACCCAGCCGCTGCGGCTCGGCGACCAGGTCGAGGTCGGCTCCGCGGCCGGAACGGTCGAGGAAATCGGGCTCGTCTACACGCTGCTGCGCACCGCCGACGGCGCGCGCTTCTATGTGCCGAACACCCGCATGGCCTCAGATACCATCCGGAACGCGACGCTGCAGAGCTTCGAGCACCGAGCCCAGATCACCATTGGCGTACCGGTAGGAAGCGACTTCGAGCGGGTACGCGACATCCTCGTCGAGGAAGCGCGGCGCGCACCGGAAGCCATGCCTGACAAAAACCCCGTAGCAACTTTGAGCCAGATCGACGCGACCGCCGCCGTCTTCACGGTCGAGGCGTGGGCGCGCAGCGTGGGCCAGGCCGCGAAGCTCGCCACCGGGCTTCGTGTCGGCGCCTACAAGCGGCTCCTCGCCGAAGGGATCTACGCCTGATGGCGACGAACGGGAACGGCAAGGGGAACGGGAACGGCCCGCTCTACCCGGCGCACAGGCGCCGCCGGCGGAGGCAGAGGCGAAAGCGCGAGAAGGTCACGTCGCGGCGCTTCGCCGTCCTCCTCGTGCTCGCCGTCGTTCTCGGAACCATCGCGACCTTCGTGGCTGCGACTGTGACGGGCGCGGCCGGAATCTTGAACAACTGCGATCTGAACTCGCTTAAGCCGGTCGCGATCGGCGCGAACTCCTTCGTGTACGCGGCCGACGGCACCGTGCTCGGCGCGATCCCCGCGGAGCGGAACCGCCAGCCGGTCGAGCTCGACAGCATGTCCCACTGGATCACGAGCGCGACTGTCGACGTCGAGGACCGCCGCTTCTACGAGCACGGTGGGATCGACTGGGAGGGGGTTGTTCGCGCGGCCGTCGAGAACGTGAAGAGCGGCCACATCGTCCAGGGCGGCTCCACCATCACACAGCAGCTCGTCCGCAACCTCTACATCGGCAAGGAGGTCTCTCTCGACCGCAAGATCAAGGAGGCCTGCCTCGCCCAGAAGCTCGAGGATGTGCACACGAAGGACTGGATCCTCGCGAGCTATCTGAACCAGGTCTACTTCGGGAACCACGCCTACGGCGTCGAGGCCGCGGCGCAGACCTACTTCTCCAAACACGCCGCCGACCTCAACCTCGTGCAGGCGGCCATGATCGCTGGGCTCCCGCAGGCGCCGTCGATCTACGATCCGTTTCAGCGGCCGGCGGAAGCCGTCGCGCGGCGCAACGAAGTCCTCGGTGCCATGTACTCGGCCGGTGGCATCACGGTCGAGCAGTACCAGAGCGCGGTCTCCGCTCGGCTCAAGCTGCATGCGGGCCAGCTCTACACGCGGATCAGGGAGCCGTACTTCTTCAGCTACGTGCGCGAGCAGCTGATCGCCAAGTACGGAGCGAACACCGTGCGCGGCGGCGGCCTCAAGGTCTACACGACGATCGTCCCGAGGTTCCAGAAGCTCGCTACCCAGGCGATGCAGAGCACGCTGAGCCTCAAGACCGACCCGGCCTCCGCGCTGGTCTCGATCAACCCGAAGAACGGCGCCATCCGGGCGATGACGGCCGAGATCCCAGGCAAGAAGAACAACCAGTTCAACCTCGCCGCCCAGGGGCGCCGCCAGGCCGGCTCCTCCTTCAAGACGTTCGTGCTGACCGAGGCGATCCGGGAAGGCATCAACCCGGACACGACGAGGTACATTTCTGCGCCTTTCCACTGGCAGCCCGATCCGTCGAGCGAAGCCTGGGACGTGAGCACATTCGACGGAAGCTTTTACGGCCCGTCGTCCATCACCCAGTCGACCCTTCGCTCGGACAACAGCGTCTACGCGCGGCTGACGCTCGATCTCGGGCCGGAGAAGATCGTGACGCTCGCTCATCAGATGGGGATCAAGACGAAGCTCGAGCCCGTTGCCTCAATCGGCCTCGGCTCGAACTCGGTCGGCGTGCTCGAAATGGCCTCCGCCTACGCGACGATCGCGGCCGGCGGGATCTATTCGGAGCCGATGGCGATCCGGCGGGTCGTCCTCCCGAGCGGTGAGGTCGACCGCGGAGCCGGGTGGGGGAAGGTGAAGCAACGAAGGGTGTTCTCCGACGGCGTCGCCTACCAGGTGGCGCGCATCCTCAAGATGAACGTCCAGTCGGGAACCGGAGTCGGCGCCAACCCCGGCTTCGTCGCGGGCGGCAAGACGGGGACGACGGACGACTTTGGAGACGCATGGTTTGCTGGGATCACGACCACCGCGTCCACGGTCGTCTGGGTCGGCTATCCGAATGCGAAGATCCCGATGACCTCGGTGCACGGGGTCCGTGTCGCGGGCGGCACCTTCCCGGCCACGATCTGGCGCCTCTTCATGGTCGAGGCGTTTGCGAACAACCCGCCGGAGGACTGGCCGCTCCCGAAGGACCCGGTCGTGTGGCAGCCCTTCCACGGCCAGTACGAGTTCTTCGGGGCTCCGCAGGCGCCGTCTCAGCCGACGGAAGAGGATGACCGCAACAACGGGAACGGCAATGGCAACGGGAACGGCAACGGGCCGCCCACGACGACCGAAGCGCCGCCCCCGACTGACACGGGCACGGACACCGGCTAGCGGCGCCTTCGTCTGGGCGGCCGGCGGCGCGTGCTTGCTTCTATTCGCCGCGGCCCTGGCCTGCGCCTGGCCCGGCGACTCCCTCCTCACGCCCGACCACTCCGAAGGGATCAGCCGCTGGTCCTGGCTCTTCCTCGGCTTCCTCTCCGCAGCCTTTCTCGCGTACCTCGCCGCACTCTTTCTCATCCGCCAGCGAGCACCGGCTCTCGTCCCGATCCTTGCCGTCGCGGCCGCTCTCCAGCTCGCGCCCCTTGCCGCCCCTCTCCTGCTCTCGACCGACGCGTACACCTACTGGGACTACGGCCGCATCGTGGCCGTGCACGGAGGCAACCCGTACTCGGACGAGCCGTCGGCATTTCCCGACGACCCCGCCTACGCGCGCATGGGAGCTAACTGGCGGGACACGACGACGGTTTACGGGCCCGTGTTCACGCTGGCCTCCGAGGGCCACGCGGCGGCCGTCGGAGATTCCCCAGCGGCCGCCGCCTGGGTCTACAAGGCACTGGGCGCCCTTGCCATGCTCGCGCTCACGGCGTTGGCCGCGTTTCTCGGACGGGAGCGCGCCTTTGCCGCGGCCTTCGTCGGCTGGAACCCGCTTTTGGCCGTCCACTTCGCCGGGGGAGCCCACAACGACGCGTGGATGATGGCGCTCGTTCTCGGCGCCCTCGCGCTCGGCGCCGTCGGGAAGAGGCAGTGGGCGGGCGCGGCGTGGGTCGCCGCGATCGCGATCAAGTGGGTAGCCGTCGTCTTCTTGCCGCTCCGTGCGCTCGAGGCGCGCGCCCAGGGCCGGAGTGTGGGCCACCTCGGCTTCGCTGTGGCTGCCGTAGTCGTGGGAGCGCTCGCGAGCTGGCGGTACGGCACCGGCTGGCTGGAGGCGTTCGGCCCGCTCGCCAAGAACCTCCGCGAGGGAGCCCACTACAGCCTGCCTTCGAGGCTGTCGTCGCTGGGGATCCCACACGATGTCGCCGTCGGTCTTTTCATCGCCGCTTTCGTTCTGGGATACCTGTGGCTTCTGCGACAGGCGTGGCGCGGTCGCGCCCGCCTCGCGCTCTGCGCCGACCTCGTGCTGCTGGCGACGCCCTGGCTGATCGCCTGGTACGCCGTGTGGGCGGTGCCGCTCGCCGCGGTGGAGGATGACCGGACCGCGCGCGTGCTCGCCCTCGGTCTCTGTGCCTACCTGCTCCGAAACGCGGTGCCCCTATAGCCTTTCGCCGGTGAGCACGGCGACAAAACTGATCTCGGTCGCGGAGGCACAGCGCCTCGTCCTCGAGCGCGCTAAGCGGCTCGACGCAGAGCGCGTCCCGGTGGAGCGCGCTGCCGGCCGCGTCCTTGCGGAGCCGGCTTCCTCGCTGGTCGACCTGCCGCCCTTCCCGAGCTCCGCGATGGACGGCTTCGCGCTCCGGGAAGCGGATGCGGGCGTGGGTGCCCGACTCCCGGTCGTCGCCAAAATCGTCGCCGGCTCGCCCGCCGAGCGGCCGCTCGCGGCCGGGGAGGCGATGGCCATCTCGACTGGGGGCGCGGTTCCAGAAGGAGCCGATGCGGTGATCCCGCTCGAGCTGGTCGAGGAAGCCAGCGACTCCATCGAGATTCGGGAAGCCGTAGCCGCGGGCGCCAACGTCAGGGAGCGGGGAAGCGACGTACGGACCGGCGCTGTCGTCCTCAATCCTGGGATTCGCCTTGGCCCGGCTCAGGTCGGCGCGCTCGCCGCGGCAGGCGTCCACGAGGTGCAGTGCGCGAAGAGGCCGCGCGTCGGGATCTTGGTCACGGGGTCCGAGTTAAAGCAATCCGGCGAGGAGCTCGGGCCCGGGGAGATCTACGAGTCGAATGGGCTTCTGCTTGCGACCGCGCTGCAGCTCGCCGGCGCGGTACCGGCCCAGCTCGGCGTGGTCGGGGACGACTCGGACGAGCTCGAGCGCGCCATGGAGCGGGCCCTGCTCGGGTTCGACATGCTCGTGACCTCGGGAGGCGCGTCGGTCGGGCCGCACGACCTGGTGCGGGAGACGCAGGCGGGCCTTCGCGTCGAGGAGGTCTTCTGGGGAGTCGCTGTGAAGCCGGGGAAACCAGTCGCCTTCGGCGTCCGCCGCGACCACCTCGTCTTCAACCTTCCGGGGAACCCTGTCTCGGTGCTCGTGACCTTCGAGCTCTTCGTTCGCCCGGCTGTGAACGCGCTCCTGGGACTCCCGGAGCCCGAGCCGGCTTTCCGCCGCGGTCTTCTCGAGGCGCCGGTGCGGCGAAACGCCGAGCGCGACCAGTTCGTTAGGGCGCGCACGCGACGGGAGAGGGGCGCCGTCGTCCTCGAAGCCATCGCGGGGCAGGAGTCGCACATGATCGCCCGAGCTGGCCGCGCGGATGCTCTCATCGAGGTCGAGGCGGGAGACGGCGAGCTCGCCGCCGGCTCCCCCGTCCGTTACCTCCCGATCTAGCTAGTCGTCGTCGGCCGACTCTGCTTCGTCCTCCCGCGTGGGTTGCGAGCGTACGCGGCGGCTGAGCAGAACGACCTGACGGATCGACTCGCGGATCGGCCCGCGGCGCGGGTGCTCGTCCGCGGCCGGGTAGGGCGCGTAGCGCCCCGCGGCGACGGTGCCCACCTGCGCGGCGGCCGCTCCCCAGGCGAGGAACGCGATGACGAGGATGAAGGGGACGTACCCGACCGACGTGAGTGCGGTGAGGTACCAGACCGCATCGAAGCCGAACCCGTAGCGGAAGGCGAACGAGCCGAGCAGGAGCAGCGGGCCGACGAAGCCGACCGCGAAGACGCCGAGCGCGGCCGGGCGACTGCGCTCCGAGACGTGCGGCAGCCAGAGCCAGGCGTGCAACGAGGGAAGGATGAAGATGAGCGCGAACGGGTTTTGTGCCGCGACCACCAATGCGACGAGCCCGAGCGCAAGCATCGCGGCCAGGTGGCCGCCGAGCTCGTCCGTCCGCGAGACCGGACGCATCGGGATGAGCCGCGGCCTCGTCACGAGCCAGCCGAGCGCGACGAGTCCCGCGAAGACGCCGATGGCGGCGGCAGGCCAGTCCGTCGCCACCGTCGAGCTCGGTGCGATGGGCCGCGACTCGCCGTTCGGAAAGATCCCGGTGAACGAGAAAAAGAGCAAAAGAACGCCGGCCCAGAGCCAGAGGCCGAGCCGGCTGGCGAGGCTTCGCAGCGCCGGCTGCAGGGCGATGTGCCTGCGCCGGCAGCGTGCGAAGAGGTCGATCGTCGCTGCGAGGAAGGGAAGGAGGCAGCCGAGGAGGATGAACTCGATCGTCCAGCCGCGGATGAGGCGCGACCCGGTCCACACGTAGGACTCGGTGCCGCTCGCGACGTCGGCGGCAGAGTCGAGCGAGCCTAGGAGGGCTTGCGCCGATCGCCCGAGCTGGTCCATGTGCTGCTGGTTCAAGGCGACGATCGTGTCGCCGGCTGCGTCCGGTGTGCGGGCCCCCGCGGTGCTGAGCGTCACGGCGGGTGTGCCCTGGTCGATGAAGGGCGACTGGCCGTAGAGGCTGAATGGGAACGCGAGGTCGATCAGCTGAGAGAGCGCGTTGGGGCGCAGGGGAGTCGTCTGCGCCTGGCCCTGCACGCTCGCTTCTGCAGTGGCCACGAGAGTCGAGACCGGAGTCCGAGGCGTGTCGCCCGCGAAGTGAAGGTGAGGAGCACCGTCTCCTCCGATCGCGTCGAGGTCGATGACCGCCGCCAGGCGGTCGCGGAAAGCCCAGTTCTGCGCGAACTCCGCCGATCCGAGCGAGCCGAACACGTCCCCGTCGGTCGAGACGAGCACGATCGTGTGCGAGAGAGCCGCGCTGCCCGTATCGCGCGCGAGCTCGAGCAGCGCCCCTGTGCTCGACGCGTTGTAGTCAGCACCGGGAGAGCCGCCGATGTTGTCACGGTGGGCGACAATGACGATCACTTCCTGCGAGCGGGGCACATTCGTCGCCGAGGTCGGGGGCGCCGTGGCGATCAGGTTGACGAAGCTCTGTTTGCTCAAGCCGGGCACGTTCGCCTCGAACTCCTGGCGCTCGACGGTGAAGTCGTAGTCGCGGAAGCGGGCCGAGACCCATTCCGCGGCGCCTTGCGAGCCAGTCGTCCCCGGCCGGCGGTCGGGGTAGTCGCGCGCGAGCTCCGTTGCGAACTGGACGGCCGTGGTGCGGTCGAACGAGGGCGGGAGCCGCGGCTGCTGCAACGCGACCGGCTGCCCGACGCTGAAAGCGGAGACGAGCAGAGGCACGGCGACGACGAGCCAGGCGGCCCGGTAAATACGGCCCGAGATCGGCCGCTCGAGCGACCCCCGTCGGGGTCGTCGGCGTTCAGGAGGCTCGGCCATAGCGCCCGCGCCAGTCTAGTGCGGTCCGCGACGTGCCTATCCTTTGTCGCATGCCGGAAAGCGCCACGATCCTGCTCGTCGACGACGAGGAGTCGATCCAGAAGCTCCTCACGTATCCCCTCGAGCACGAGGGCTTCCACGTCGTCCAGGCCCGTGACGGCGAGGAGGCGCTGCAGCGCTTCGAGGAGAACGCGGTCGATCTCGTGATCCTCGACATCATGCTCCCCAAGCTCGACGGCCTGGAGGTCTGCCGTCGGCTACGGGCGCGAAGCGCGGTGCCGATCCTGATGCTGACCGCGCGCGACGACGAGCTCGACAAAGTCGTCGGCCTCGAGCTCGGCGCGGACGACTACATCACCAAGCCTTTCTCGATCCGGGAGTTCCGCAGCCGTGTCCGTGCCGCGCTCCGCCGCGCGCAGCTCCCGCCGGCGAGTGCAAGAAGCGATGCGATCGAGGTCGAGGGCGTCAGCATCAATCTGGCGAAGCGCACGGTGGAGGTCGTCGGCGAGCTCGTTCAGCTCACGTACCTCGAGTTCGAGCTTCTGCGCACGCTGGCAGCGAACCCGGGGCGCGTCTACTCGCGCCAGGCCCTGCTGGAGGCCCTCTGGGGTGGCTCCGATTACCGCGACCCGAGGACGATCGACGTCCATGTGCGCCACCTGCGAGAGAAGATCGAGCCCGATCCCAGCGAGCCGCACTACCTCTTCACGGTGCGCGGCGTCGGCTACCGGTTCCGCGAGGTGACATGAACCAGTTCCGCCACCCGCGGCTGTCCGTCAAGCTCGGCCTCGTCGTGCTGGCGATCGTCGCCGGCGCGCTCGGCATCGTCTACGCGGCAGTGGCCCCTCGTCTCGAGGACCGCCTCGTCGCCGACCGCCTCAACGCGCTCTCGGCGAACGCCCAGACCGTGGCGGGGAAGATGAAAGAGGCCGACCCGCTGACTTACGACGCGCGGGCGGGGAGCATTCAGGAGGACATCGGTGCGCGCGTCGTCGTCATCAGCTCGCTCGGGAACGACACGTACGTGCCTGTCGGAGACTCGAACGAGATCACAGCGCCCGAGGTTCTCAACGACCCTGTCGTGCGGGCGGCGTTTCAGTTGAGCGTGTTCCCGCCGACTGGAGGCGAGGTCGCGCGCGGCGAGGTGAACAGGAACGGCGAGCGCGCCGAGGTCGCGTTCCGCCTCAGAGACGACACCGTCGTCCTCATGTCGGCGTCGCTGGGCGACACGCTGGCGAGCGTCCGCCTCGTCGAGCGCACGCTCCTCCTCGCCGGCCTCGCCGCTCTCCTCATCGCCTGGTTCGCGGGCTCCCTCGCCGCGTTGCGGCTCACGCATCGCATCCGGCGGCTGGAGGAGGCGGCCGGTCGCATCGCCGGCGGTGACTTCGATCAGGAGATCGTCGACCCGGTCGAGGACGAGGTCGGCGAGCTGGCGCGGGCCTTCGACCGCATGCGTCTTCGTCTCGCGCACCTCGACCGCGCCCGGCGCGAGTTCATCGCCAACGCCTCCCACGAGCTGCGGACGCCCCTGTTCTCCCTCGGCGGCTTTCTCGAGCTGATGGCGGACGAGGACATCGAGCCGGCCGTGCGCAACGACTTCGTCGAGGAGATGAGCGCCCAGGTGAACAGGCTGACCAGGCTTGCGACCGACCTTCTCGACCTCACGCGCCTCGACGCCGGGCAGATCTCGGTCGAGCAGGCCGAGGTCGACGTCGCAGAAAGCGCGCGCACGATCTGCGAGGAATTCCGTGTCGTGGCCGAGGCCGAGGAGCATGCCCTTTCCGCCAGCGTCGACGGCCCCGCGATTGCGCTCGCGGACGAGCAGCGCGTCCTCCAGGTGGCGCGCATCCTCGTGGAGAACGCCACCCGCCACACGCCGGCGGGCACGAGGATCGTCGTCTCCGCGGACGACCGGAACGGCGCGGTTGCGCTCTCGGTCACCGACGACGGGCCCGGCGTCCCGGAGAACGACCAGGAGCATCTCTTCGAGCGCTTCTACCGGGCCGAGGGAGGGCAGGCCTCGGGCAGCGGGCTGGGGCTCGCGATCGCGTCGGAGCTCGCGGATCGCATGGGCGGCTCGATCGAGGTCGCCTCCAGGCCTGGGGAGACCGTTTTCACGTTGCTTTTGCCACGAGCGGACCGCGTTTTAACATCGCAACGTGCCGACGGCGGGGCCTGACCGCGCCGCAACTACTATGAGATCGCGGTGCGCCCGGGATCTCTAGCCGTCATTGCGGTGGTCTGCGCCCTACTGGGCGCGTCCACAGCGCTCGTCGTCGCCAAGGCGGCGGGCTGGGTCGGCGACGACGGTGCGACGCGTACCGTCGTGCTGACCGCTCCGGGCAGCGCCACGCCGGCCGCGAACCCGATCGACGAGGATGCGGAGGCAAAGCCGCTTCCAGGCAACGACTTCGATCCCGCAGCGATCTACCGGGAGCGGGCCGCAGGCGTCGTCACGATCCTGGCCCTCTTCGGCCCGAATGACTCCGTCGCGGCTGCGGACGCGGCCCAGGGCTCCGGCTTCGTCGTCTCCTCGGACGGCTACATCCTCACCAACTCGCACGTGATCACGACGGCCGGCGAGGGCGACCCGACGGCGACGCCGGAGGCAGCGAACACCGTCTTCGTCGAGTTCCGGGACGGCGACCGGGTACGCGCGCAAATCGTCGGGTGGGACATCTACGACGACGTCGGGCTCCTCAAGGTCGACCCGGGCGACCACCACCTGACGGTTGTGCCGCTCGGTGACTCGACGCACGTCGTCGTCGGCCAGCCCATCGCAGCCATCGGAAGCCCGTTCGGCAACGAGAGCTCGCTGAGCGTCGGGGTCGTGTCGGCGACCGAGCGCTCGATCGCCTCGCTGACCTCGAGCTACGACCTCGTCGACGCGATCCAGACCGACGCGCCGATCAACCGCGGCAATTCGGGCGGCCCGATGTTCGATGCGCGCGGGCGTGTCATCGGGATCAACGCACAGATCAACAGCAATTCCGGGACGGCAGAGGGAGTCGGCTTCGCCGTGCCGATCAATTCCGCGCGGCGGTCGATGGAGCAGCTCATCGAGAACGGCGAGGTGCGCTATGCGTGGCTCGGCATCTCGACGCAGACCCTGACCCCCGGGCTCGCCGACCACTTCCACTACTCCGTCGACGCGGGAGCGGCGGTGCAGACCGTCGTCCCAGGGAGCCCGGCCGCCGGTGCGGGCATCCAGGCCGGTGGCCTCGAGAAGGAATTCACCGGAATCCCCTTCCGGGCAGGCGGCGACCTGATCGTGGCCATCGACGGAGCACCCGTCGAGACTGCAGAGGACGTCGTGCGCGCGATCACCGAAGGCCTTCTGCCGGGCCAGACGACGCGCCTCTCGCTCCTCAGGGACGGGAAGCAGGTCGAGGTCACCGTCAAGCTCGGCGAGCGCCCCGCGCCGCCGCCCGGCAGCGACCGTTAGCTTCTCTACAGTGGGCTGCGTGGAGCCGCTCGCCGACGACCTCGTTCTCCTCGGCGACAACCTGGACGTCCTGCCGCGCTTCGCGGACGAGAGCTTCCAGCTCGTCTATGCCGATCCGCCCTTCAACACGGGCCGGGAGGTCATTCGGCGAACCCTCGAGGTCGTGTCCGACGAGGCCGGCGACCGCGTCGGCTTCAAGGGCCGCCGTTACACCAGCCGGCTCCTCCGCGAGTCCTCGTACCCGGACTCGTTCGACGACTATCTGGGCTTCCTCGAGCCCCGGCTTCGCGAGCTGCACCGGCTCCTCTCGCCGAGCGGGACGCTCTACCTGCACCTCGACTACCGCGAGGCGCACTACGCCAAGGTTCTGCTCGATGAGCTCTTCGGCCGTGAGTCCTTCCTGAACGAGATCGTCTGGGCCTACGACTACGGCGCCAAGCCGAAGCGTCGCTGGCCGGCGAAGCACGACACGATCCTTGTCTACGTCAAGGACCGGGAGCGCTACTGGTTCGACTCCGAGGCCGTCGAGCGGGAGCCCTACATGGCGCCCGGGCTCGTGACCGCCGAGAAGGCCGCTCGGGGCAAGTTGCCGACCGACGTCTGGTGGCACACCATCGTTTCGCCGACGGGCAAGGAGAAGACCGGCTACCCGACGCAGAAACCCGAGGGTGTCCTTCGGAGGATCGTCCAGGCCTCGAGCCGCCCGGGCGACTGGTGCCTGGATCCGTTCGCCGGCAGCGGGACGCTCGGGGCGGTCGCGGCTGGGCTCGGTCGCCGCTTCGTCCTCGTCGACTCAAGCCCCGAGGCGGTCGCAGTCGCCCGGGAGCGACTGGCTCGGTTCGATGTGCCCGTCGAGCGGGTAGGAAAGGCATGAGCGGCGTCGGGCGAGAGGATCCACTAGATTGAGGCAGGTTTAGTATGAGTTTGGGCCGGGAACTAGACTCCGAGCCCATGGGTCGCGAGTCCCGCGAAAACGGCGACGGCGTTGTCGCACTCACCATCCCCGCGCGCGCCGAGTACATCGCGCTCTGCCGCCTCGCGCTCACGGGGATCGCCCGCACGAGGGCTCTGCAGGAGGAGGTCGTCGCAGATCTGAAGCTCGCATTGACCGAGGCGTGCTCGAACTCGGTCCGCCACGCCTACGAGGAAGGGCGGAACGGGGTCGTCGAGGTCTCGTACCGGCTCGCTGAGGACCGGATCGAGGTCGAGGTCGCGGACGACGGAGCCGGGTTCGACCCGGCAGTGCTCGAGCGCGCGCAGCAGGAGCTCGACGAGGGCGGGCTCGGCATCGCCATCATCCGGGCGGTCACGGACGAGCTGGACATCGGGCCGAACCCCAACGGCGGCGGCTCGCGCCTTCGCTTCGCGAAGTACCTCAGCTGATCCGCCGAGCGCGCCGATATCCTGCGCCGCCGTGGACCTGCAGCAGGTAAACGTCGGCCATAAGTCCCTGGCGGACTACGCGACGATCGTGAGCCGGGGCCTGATGGAGCAGCTCAAGGCGCTGGCCGAGCCGCTTGCGGGCAAACGCGTACTGCACCTCTCCGCGACTGCTTTCGGCGGCGGCGTGGCGGAGATCCTCTACACGCTCGTCCCGCTCATGCGCGACGCGGGCCTCGATTGCGAGTGGCGCGTGATCTACGGGCAGGAGGAGTTCTTCGACGTCACGAAGGCGATCCACAACGCCCTCCAGGGCGCGCCGCGCTCCCTCTCGGACGACGAGAAGGAGATCTTCCGCCGCTACAACCTCGGCAACGCTGAGGCACTCACGGACTCCTTCGACTACGTGATCGTCCACGACCCGCAGCCCGCCGGCGTCATCGACCACGCGCGTGCCTGCGGCCGTCACTGGATCTGGCGCTGCCACATCGACCTCTCGACGCCGAACGAGGACGTCCTCGACTTCCTGCTCCCGTGGCTTGACTCCTACGACTCGATGGTGTTCCACCGCGAGGAGTACGCGCCGCGCCACAACGGCCTGCCGCCCGCATTCATCTGGCCGCCTGCGATCGACCCGCTGACGCCGAAGAACATGGCGCTCTCCGCCGAGGACGCGGCCTACATCGTCGACCAGTTCGGCATCGACATCGACCGCTCGCTCGTCACCCAGGTGTCTCGGTTCGACCCGTGGAAGGACCCGCTCGGCGTCATCGAAGCGTGGCGCACCCTGCGGGAGAGCCATCCGCGCACGCAGCTCGCGCTCGTCGGTTCGATGGCGCACGACGACCCGGAAGGGTGGGACTACTACAACCAGACCGTGGCTGCGGCCGGCGGCGACCCGGACATCTTCATCCTCTCCAACCTGAACAACGTCGGGTCGGTCGAGGTGAACGCGTTCCAGGTGCACTCTGAGGCGCTCGTGCAGAAGTCGATCAAGGAGGGCTTCGGGCTCACGGTCACCGAGGCGCTCTGGAAGGCGAGGCCGATGGTCGCCGGGCGCGCGGGTGGGATCGTCGATCAGATCCAGGACGGCGAAACGGGTTTTCTCGTCGATTCCGTTGGGGAGTGTGCACAGGCGCTGCAGACGATCCTCGACGACCCGCCGGACGCGCGCCAGATGGCGCTTCGCGGCAAGGAGTACGTGCGGCGCAACTTCCTCTCGCCACGGCTCCTACGAGATTGGCTCGCGCTTTTCAACCGCCTCGACGGGAACGATCTCGGCGGCACCGAGCTCGTGACCGCCTCGACAGCCGTCTAGTCGCGGAGCCGCCGGTAGGGTGTCTCCATGGCGGGTCGGCGCAAGCTCATCGTCGTTGCCAACCGGGCCCCCGTCACGTTTTCACGTGAAACCGACGGCTCGCGGAGTGCTCGCAGGGGCGGGGGAGGCCTCGTTACTGCATTGCGGAGCCTTTTCTCGCACCAGGACGTGACGTGGGTTGCGAGCGCGATGAGCGCCGAGGACCACGTCGTGGCGGCCGAGGCCGGCTCCGAGCCCCTGGAAGAGGCCGCGG